>ERZ1034547.3-NODE-3-length-75484-cov-6.860266_pt1 | contig 75484 bp, 93 predicted proteins | sample MGYA00520642_ERZ1034547 | MGnify/ENA primary metagenome ERZ1034547 (study PRJEB33760, sample SAMEA4777713) | hypersaline lake metagenome | biome: hypersaline environment; feature: brines | place: Spain | collected 2012-08 | depth 0 m ... | reverse complement strand
CGGTCACCCTGTTTATAAAAGTTGACTTTACTTTAGTTCTTACCGGTCGAAGTTCTCGACTGGACAAACCTCTGTTTGGAGGTCAATGGGACTGCTTGAGAGTGTTTGGGCACTAGCTGGCAGTATCTGTTAAACACACAAGGAGACACGATAATCTATGCCAAAGAAGAACAGGCCACGAAGCGGATCGCTTGGATACAAGCCGAAAGTGAGAGCTGAACGTATGTATCCAGAGATCGATACTTACGAAGATACAGATGAGCAAAAGCCACTCGGCTACGCCGGATACAAAGTCGGAATGTCCCGTGTAATGATGGTCGACGACACGGAAGGTGCGACCCAGGGACAGGAAGTAGCTGAGGCAGTAACAATACTAGAAGCACCGCCTCTCAGAGTTTACGGAGCCAGATTTTATGTAGAGGATCCGAACTCCGGGAAGCAGGTGTTCACAGAGGCCTGGACAGAATCTCCAGCCAAAGAACTCCAGCGAGCAACAGACATTCCAAAGGACGGAAACATGGACAACCTGGAGAAAGCAAAAGAACACTCAGAAAGAATAGTAGACGTTAGACTTCTGGTCCACACACAGCCTTCAAGAGCAGGAATCGGCAAGAAGAAGCCGGAGAACTTCGAGCTTGGAATCGGAGGCGACGTTGACAGCCAGCTAGAGTATGCTGAAGAGATGATCGGGAAGGAAATCGAATTCTCGGATGTTTTCGAAGAAGGAGATTTCTCCGACGCTATTGCTGTGACAAAAGGAAAAGGAGTTGAAGGGCCGGTCCAAAGATACGGAATCAAAAAGCTCGGCCACAAGACACAGAAGAAGAGAAGGAAGGCCGGAAACGTTGGTCCATGGCACCCTGACACGCTTTCATGGAAGATTCCGCTTCCAGGAAAGCAGGGATTCAACGACCGTACAGAATACAACAAGAGGATCCTCCAGCACGGAGACGACCCTGAAGAAGTTCAGAGGGAAGGAGGATTCAAGAACTACGGAGAGGTCGAGTCCAATTATATTATCGTAAAAGGTTCTGTTCCAGGACCTTCCAAGAGACTTGTCCGGCTTCGAACAGCAATGAGAAAGGACGGAAAACCAGGAAATCCAGAAGTTACATACGTGGAGAAGTGAATTAGAAAATGAGCGAAAATACAAGATTTTTAGCACTCACAGAAAACACCGGAGGTGTTTTCGAATGAGTCTACCAGTACAGTTCGACGAAAGAGTAAGACCGGATATCGTCAAGAGAGCAGTTCTCTCAATCCAGTCGAAGAACAGGCAGCCTTACGGAGCGGATCCAGAGGCAGGTCTGAAGCATGTCACACGGTGGAGAAAACGTAACAACGCATTCAGAACCCAGAAGGGAAAGGGAATCTCCCGAGTTCCGAGAAAGATTCTACTCGGGCGTGGAGAACAGTTCTACTCAGTCGGAGCAGAGTCTCCGAACACTCGAGGAGGACGAACAGCACACCCACCGAAAGCAGAGAAAGACTTCTCCGAAGAAATCAATGATAAAGAAAGACGCAAGGCGATCAGATCAGCAATTTCAGCAACAGCAGACGAAAGCCTTGTCTCAGAGAAGCATGATTACGAAGGCGACCTACCTCTCAAGACCTCAGGAATCTCGGACATCGAGAAGACACAGGAATTGAAGGCAGAGCTTGAAGACCTCGGACTTGAGGACGAGCTTGAAAGAGTCAGCGAAAAGAAGGTCAGAGGAGGAAAAGGAGCCAACAGAGGAAGAAAGTACAGGAGGAAGACAGGTCCTCTTGTAGTTGTCGCAGAAGACAACGGGGTCAAGCAGGCAGCTTCCAACCTTCCGGGCGTAGACGTCTCAGTTGTCGACCAGCTTAACGCAGAGAAGCTGGCGCCGGGAGCAGAGGCAGGAAGACTTGTCGTCTGGACAGAAAAATCACTTGAGAAACTTGAAGACGAGGAGCTCTTCCACTAGGTGAACCAAGATGAACGAACAGAAAGCACTTGAGATAATTAAGAACCCTCACATCACGGAGCAGGCGATGGACATGGTCGACGAGGAGAACAAGATCGTTCTCAAGGTCGACGTCGATTCCAACAAGAATCAGGTCGAGGACGCGGTCGAGATGCTGTTTGATGTGACGGTTAAAAAAGTAAACACATCGATTACACCACAGAACGAGAAAAAAGCATACGTAAAACTTGATCCGAGCGACGACGCAATGGATGTTGCGACCGAGCTTGGAATGATCTAGACGTGATTTCAATATGGGATCTCCACTAAAACAGCAGAGAAGAGGAAAAGGATCGCCTAACTACCGTTCCGAGAGGAAAGGACACGGCGAAGTAGAACACAAGAACGCAGAGCTGACAGGAACAGTCAAAGATATCCAGCACGATCCAGCAAGAAGCGCACCAGTCGCACTCGTAGAATACGAGGACGGCGAAGAACGCTACGTACTTGCACCAGAAGGACTGGCTGTCGGAGACGAAATCCAGCTCGGCGTAGAAGCAGAGATCAAGGAAGGAAACACACTACCTCTAGGAGAGATCCCGGAAGGAGTACCAATTCACAACATCGAGACACAGCCAGGAGACGGCGGAAAACTTGTCAGAGCTTCCGGAACATACGCATTCGTTGTAACTCAGGAAGCAGACGGGACAAGAATCCGACTCCCAAGCAAGAGTTTCAAGAAAATCAGTACTAAGTGCAGAGCGACAGTTGGAAAGGTAGCAGCCGGTGGACGAAAGGACAAGCCGTTTGTCAAGGCAGGAAACAAGTCCAAGGCAATGAAGGCCAAGGGACTCAAGTATCCGAAGGTTTCCGCAGTCGCTATGAACGCAGTAGACCACCCATTCGGTGGATCAGCAAAACCAGGAATGCCTAAGACAACTTCCAAGCACGCTTCACCAGGAAGCAAGGTTGGAAACATAGGCGCGAAGCAGAGCGGAAAGAAGGAGGACTGAAGAACCAATGTCAGAAGAATTTACCTACAGAGGAAAAACGGTTGAAGAACTGAAGGAAATGAACCTTGAAGATTTCTCAGAGCTTCTAACATCAGACAAGAGAAGGAAGATCAAGAGAGGACTCAAAGACAACGAAAAAAAGATTCTAGAAGACCTCGAGGAGAAGGACACAGTCCAGACCCACGAGAGAGACATGATTGTAGTCCCAAAGATGATCGACAAGACAGTCGAAGTCTACAACGGACAGAGATTCATCACGGTAGACGTCGAACCAGAGATGCTGGGACACAGACTAGGAGAATTCGCAAAAACCCGGAAAGAAGTATCACACAGCGCACCAGGACTTGGAGCAACAAGATCTTCCAAGCACGTGCCGCTCAAGTAAAGGTGTAGTATTATGCGAAAATCAGAGATTTTCAGCATCACCAGAAGCACAGAGGTGCTTCGGTAATGACAGAAGCAAAAGCTGTCGGCAACAACCTTCCAATTTCCTGGAAGGACTGCACCGAAATCGGCCGCTTCATCGACGGAGACTCCGTCGACAAAGCAGAGCACAAGCTTGAGAAAGTTATCGAAAAGGAACTCCACGTTCCTTACACAAAGTTCGACTCCGACGCAGGACACAGAAGCGGCGGAGAGTCAGGAGGATACCCTGTGAAAGCAGCTGAAGAAGTCCTGCAGCTTGTCCGATCCGCGAAGAGCAACGGAGAAGACCAGGGACTTAACCCGAGCGCGATGAAGATTTCAAACGTCATCACCAACCAGGGACCGGAAGTTGCGACACCTACAAGACATCGTGGAAGAACTTCAAAATCAGCACACGTCAAAGTATTCGTTTCAGAATAAGGTAAATTATAATGAAAGAAAAACAGTTTATCCAGAAAGGCGCACGCAAAGTAAGGCTTGACGAGTTCCTTGAAGAAGAGCTTGAAGGAGCAGGATACAGTCACTGCGATGTCGTGCGAACACCTACAAGCACAAAAGTAGTGATCTACGCACAGCGACCAGGACTGGTCATCGGACGTGGAGGATCACGTATCAACGAACTGAGCGACGACATGGAAGAAGAATTCGATTTCGAGAATCCTCAGATCGAGGTCAACGAGATCGAAGACGGAGACGCCAACGCAGAAGTCGTTGCAAAAAGTATCGCTGACTGGCTTGAGAAAGGCGGTCACGCAAAGCGTGTAGGATACACATACCTTCGAAGGATGAAGGAAGCCGGAGTAATCGGAGCAGAACTAGAGATCACAGGAAAGCTATCCGGAAACCGTGGACGAACAGAAAAATTCTCGTTCGGATACGTAAAGAGATGCGGAAACACATCCAAAAAGAATGTTTCAAAGGCATACGAACTCGCAAGAACAAAGCCTGGAGCAATCGGAGTCAAAGTCCGAATCATGGAATCACTTCCAGAGTTCCAGCACAGGAAGATCGACGACGTACAGAAGGAAATCTTCCACAAGACAATCAGCGACGAAGACGCAGCAAACAGGACATCAAGAATCGAAGAAGTCGTTAACGAAGCTGAAAACATGACCTCGGGAGAGATCGAAAGAGCTATCGAAGACAGAGGCGAGGAAATAGAAACATCAGATATAGAGATCGACGACGTCAGAGACGCCTTCGAAGCCAAGGAAGAAGAGGAAGACGAAGAGCAGGAAACCGAGGAGGTTTCCGAGGAACCGGAGACTGAAGATGAATCCAAGGCAGACGAGGAAGCTCCTGAAGAAGATGCTGAAGAAGCAGAGGAATCTGAAGGCGATGAAGCAGAGTACGCGGAAATCGTCTCAGGAACCATTAGCGACGCAAAGGACGCGATCGAAGACATGGAAGATCCAGACTTTGAGGCACTGCTTGAAGCAGAAAAAGCAGACAAAAACAGGACGACATTCGTCGACTGGCTGGAGAACAAGGTGTAAGATAAAATGACAAAGCTAGACGCAGAAGAGCTAAGGGAAAAAAGCAAAAGTGAGCTAAACCAGCAGTTGCAGGATCTCCAGAAGGAACTAGTCAAGGAGCGAGGACAGATCGAGGTCGGAGGATTCGCAGAGAACCCTGGACAGATCGCAGAGATGAAGAAAAGCATCGCACGGATTAAAACTGTTTTAAACGAGAAAAGCTCTAACTAAGTTATACTACAAATGTCAGACATCAATCCCAACAGCGGAATCGAAGACGAACTCGACATTTCTGATTCTCTGGCGAGAGCCGAGCAAAAAATCACCGTCCGGACAGACTCCCGGAGCTACAACAAGGAGATGACCGTCGTCGAAGGACTCGGAGACGACATCGATCTATCCGAACTTGCATCCAGTCTCAAGTCAAAACTGGCTTGCGGAGGAACAGCAAAAGACGGTCAGATCGAACTCCAGGGAGACCACAAGCGACGGATCAAGGACGTCCTCGCAGAAGAAGGCTTCGACAAGGACAACATAGAAGTCAAGTAAAAGTAATCCGGAAAAACACCGGTTTTTCTCATTACCTCTATTCTTAACGACAACCCGGATATTACACTGGAGCATAGACAATGATCCACAGGTATGCAGAGGAAAAAATAGATCTCCAGCAGGTTAAACAAGACCTAGAAGGCGCGCTTGAACAACCCGAAGCCGTTGAAAACTCATTTACACTCAAAGACTTCTCACAACTCGAATTCCAGTTTGAATACGAAGACGACGACAGGTACACGGCAGTAACAGAAGAATATACTATCCATGTAAGCCAGGAAAACAGCCGGGTGAAAGTAGAAACAGGGAAAAATCAGGGAGAAGACTCTTACCTCAAACAGTTCATCTTCGGAGAGGATTCGGTGGAACTGCCTGACAGACCTATAGGAGGTAGAGGATCAAATCCGATTGAATCAGCTCTGAGAAACTACGCATGCCAACTTTATCCCGAGAAACAGGAATCTTCAGAAGAACATTGGAGCATGGATCATCCAGGGCCGAAAGAGATTGATGCTCGGAAAGATTAAGTTCAAATTCTCATTCCGTCAAACGAAACAGCTACCTCAAAACTTACCTCTTCCTCAAGCTCAGACGCAAAATCTTCAAGCTCTTCATGAGTCATTCGCCTATTTTCTTCAATATGTGTAAAGATTACTTTTTCAGGGTCTATCTCTTTTAGATTCTCAAATACTCTCTGGAAATCTGTAATCTCTTCCGGGTTCTCGAAACTCTCCATTTCAAGACCGCCGAACTCTAATATGAAGATTTCATGATCTTTGACATTTCTCAAATTGAAATCTGTTAAGTCGCACGGCGCGTAGAAAATTTTCCTATCATCTTCCAGTTTGTATCCGTAAGTATTCGGTTCTTCCAAAGGAACTGCTTCGATTTTTATTTTACCGAATTTTTCGGAAGTGAAATCTTTTTCAACTTCTGCTAGTCCAGTATTCTCATAGTAATCAATCATTCCGGACAAATTTTTGTCTCTTAAATCTCTTAGTACTCCACCGGGGAAAATAACCTCTACTGAACCATCACTGTCCTCATAAGAGCCAGCTAATTGGTTGATAACCACCATACCCATTGTATGATCCGGGTGAAAGTGGGTGTAGAAAATTCTATCAACTTTTTCGATATCCTCTCTGTTCAGTTGAAAACTTATATCCTGGGATGTGTCGATCACAGCATTCAAATCCTCGATAAACAGGCTAGGGCCTGTTCTCATGTTAGGAGGTTTCATTTCGCTTCTGGCCTCTTCGCAAACTCTACAACTGCAGCAAGGCTTTGGAATAGGCTGAGTCGCACCGGAACCCAGAATCTTAATATCCATAATTTAATCTGGTGAACTAAAGTTTTCAAATTTCCCTAATAAAGAGTAATCATGACTATTACACCAAAAAATCTCCCAAAGAAAGAACTGATCGGCTTGGAGGCTGAAGTAATAGAATCGACGGACCCGACTCAGGAGGGACTCAAAGTAGAAATCACGGCCGAGACGCGTGACACACTGAAGATCGGTGACAAAAGAGTCGAGAAAGCCAACTGTAATTTTCTAGTAGAAATTCCTTCAGGAGAAAAAGTCGAACTGAACGGAAAAGTCATCAAGAAACGACCAGAAGACAGGAAAAACATGAAAATCACTGGAAAATGGGAGAAACCATAGAAAAAATTTTTTAGACAAGTAAAAATCCTCTTATTCTTCCCAGCCGACAATTTCGGGATCTACATCGGTCTCGTCCAGAGCGTTCTCAACTTCCGAGACAAATCTCTGAACCTGCTCATCCACAGGCTTCACAGCTTCACCGTTCTCAGTATAGGAAATCTCGGCCGTCCAACCATCTCTATCCTGAAAATACTCGACGATAGTGTTCCCTGGCTGATCCACGTAAGGAGAATCCAGGACCTGTTCACCGATCTTCTCCCGGCCGCCAAGACTTGAATCCTGTACAACAGCTTTCACCGCGTCACGTACACTGATACCGGTCTGATCCGCAACAGGAACAAGATAACTCAGGTCACGGGAAACATTCTCAGGATTCGTCAACTCAAGAGTTTTATCCGCATAAACCTGCTTGCTAACAACTCTTCCACCCGCTGCCTCGATCTCATGACCGAGATCCAGCAACCGGTTTTCATAACCATCAACAAGCTCTTCGGCCGCAGAAGAAATCAAATCATACTGCTCAGCCTCAACTTCACTCCGAGAACGATCAGCACTCATATCTAAGCTCTGATGAGAAAGGAACTGTTAAGTCAATATCTAAATTTTGCACTAAAAGTGAAATTTTCAGAGATATTGAAAACTTCGTGTAGACTACCCTTTTTAAGATTTAGTTTGTCTATCCTTGTTACGACACGCGAGTGTCATTTCCGCTGAGAGTCGGGTGACCGATACTTTCAGGGGTGAAGGAGTAAAACCGCTTGTATTGAGTGTGTTAGGCTCTCTTGACCCTTTTGAAGGTGTGTTCTTGGCGGAAGATTTGAGGTGAAAATTGAATAATGAGTGCAGAATCCGAAATTGAATCCGAGTACCCTGTAAGGGGAGGAACTTTCGTAGGCCGAGTTATTTCCACAAAGATGGATAAGTCGGCTACAGTAAGATGGGAACACGCAGAGAAAATCCCGAAGTTCGAGAGATACGAGCGAAGAAATACTAAGATCTCCGTCCACGTCCCTGAAGGCGTTGAGCTGGAAGAGGGCGATCAGGTAAAGGTCGGGGAGACTCGTCAGATCTCTAAAACCAAGAGTCACGTCGTCATGAAGGTTTTCGACGACGAGGAAGAAATTGAAGTAGAGGAAGAGTGATTCAAGATGAAGCCAGTAGGATCTAACATTACTCGGACACTTGATATCGGAGCAGAGCTTACATGTGCTGACAACTCCGGCGCTAAAAAGTTGAAGGTTATCGGAGTTAAAAGCCAGAAAGGCCGGAGAAGCAGAAGGGATTCTGCGGGAGTCGGCGATATTGTAGTTGTTAAAATCTTGAAGGGAGACGAAGAGGTCAAGCACCAGGTATTCGACGCTGTCATCGTTCGACAGAGGAAGGAGTACCAGCGACCTAATGGTCTTCGTGTAAAATTTGAAGATAACGCAGCAGTCCTGATGGAGGAAGGTGGACTGCCTAAAGGATCTGTGACTAAAGGACCTATCGCGAAGGAAGTCGTCCAGAGGTTCAGCCCGGTCGGAAAAATCGCCTCAAAAGTGGTGTAAATAATGAACGAAAATCAAAGATTTTCTGGTCTCGCAGAAAACACAAAGGGTGTTTTTGAGTGAAGCAGAAACAGAACTGGAGCAAGTCCTGGAATTCAAGTACGGATCCTCAGAAGCAGAGGAAGTACAGGCAGAACGCTCCACAGCACGTAAAAGATAATTTCATCTCGGCAAACCTTTCACACAACCTCAGAGACAAGCTTGGAACCCGCAACCTGGGAATCAGGAACGGAGACCGAGTTAAAGTCATGAGAGGAGACAGGACAGGAGCCGAGGGAATTGTAAACAGGATTGACAGGGAAAACGAGCGAGTCTACATCGACGGCGTCGAAAAAGAAGCTGTCGACGGAGCAAAGCACCAGATCCCTCTCAGGCCTTCAAACGTCCAGATCCAGAGCCTCAACCTCAGCGACGCTGACCGTCTAGAAGCTTACGACGTCTCAGATGAGGAATCCATCAAGGTTTCCGACGAGGAAGTCGAGGAAGCACTTGAGGAAGACGAGGAAGAAGAGATGATGCAGCAGCTTCAGGGCGGCGAGTCCGGAGCTCATGAACAGTTCGAGGACATGGACGAAGAAGACATCGAAGAAGTTAAGGAACAGATCGAAGAGGAAGTCGACGAGGAAGAGATCGTTGAAGACGCTGAATCTGAAGAAGAATCAGCTGAAGAAGAGGCAGAGTCGGATGAAGAGTCCGAAGCTGATTACAGCGAACTTGTCGATGAGAACATTGGATATGTGAAGGATGCCATCAGCGAGATGGAGAATCCTGACTTCGATGCACTTATCGAGGCCGAGAAATCCAATAAGAACCGTAAAACCATGATAGAGTATCTTGAGAACCAGAAGGAGGATTGATTTTTTGAATGACACACCAGAAGAGACTTTCAGCACCGAAGCATTACCCAATCAACAGGAAGAATGAGAGCTACGTCGCCACGATCAAAGGATCACGTGACGCAGATTCTGCTATTCCTGCAGGACTTTTCCTGAGGGACGTGCTTGAGTACGCTGAATCAAAGAAAGAAGCAAAGGAAATTGTAAGAAACGGAGATCTTCTCAGGAACGAGGAGAGAATCGGAGATATTCAGGAAGGTCTAGGAGTACTTGACCTTGTTGAGATCCCTGAAACAGACGAAACTTTCCGCGTCGTCAAGAACGGCGACAACCTAGACTTTGTCCCTGTTGACGATGGAGAAGTCGTCGCAAAGATAGTTGAGAAGTCACAGGAGGAAGGAGAGTTTGTATACAGACTTCACAACGGTGAGAACTACAGGACGAAGGATGATTTCCAGACAGGAAGCACTCTGGTCTTCAACGGCGGAGTAGAGGAAGTTGAGCTCGAGGAAGATGCTGAAGTGATTGTTATCAAAGGTCAGCACGCTGGAGACACAGCCGTAATCCAGAGTATTGAGAGAAGAGGAATGAATCCTGACACCGCGATTATTGAAAACGATACTACATTCGAAACCCAGTTAGAAAACCTTGTAGCCGTTACAGGCCTAGAGGTGAAGTAAAAATGGCAGAGACACAGAGCGAGATGAAGGATATAGAGATCGCCAAAGTTGTTGTCAACGTCGGAACCGGCGAAGTTGGAGATCCTGTTGAGAAATCTTTCAAGCTAGTCGAGAAGCTGACAGGAAGTACTCCCGTAAGAACTCAGTCTGGCGGCGCAGCGAAGACCTTCGGAAAGAGAGCAGGACTCAATCTTGGAGTAATGACTACTCTGAGAGGAGAGGAGGCAAAAGAGTTCCTGGAGAAGGTTCTGCCGGCAGCAGACAGTGAAATTTCAGAAAGTGCTTTCGACGGGAACGGAAACTTCTCGTTCGGGATCTCGGAGTACATCGACGTCCCGGGAGTCGATTATGACTCGGATATCGGGATGCGTGGTTTCGAAGTGGCAGTCAAGCTCGAAAGACCTGGTTACAGGGTAAGAAAGAGAGATCACAAGCCTAGAGAGATGGGCAAGGACCACAGAATCAGCGATGATGAAGCAATAGAGTTCGTCCGTGACGAGCTTGGACTGGAGGTGACCCAATAAATGGGATATGAAGACGTACTGGAACAGATTGAACACAAGGAAGGCAAGAAAAAGAAGTTCGAGAAACACAATACTCCAAAGGAACGGGACTACGGAAAATCCAAGAAAGAATGCAGAAGATGCGGAAGAACAGGTAGAGGAGTCATCTCAAAGTATGGACTCAACTACTGCAGACAGTGCTTCCGAGAAATCGCAGAAGAACTAGGATTCGAACAGCTCAGCTAAAGGAGGTAAAAAGAAATGACACAAGACACACTAAGCGATGCACTAAGCTCAATCAACAACGCAGTAAGAGCTGAGAACGATCACGCGTACATTTCACCGACCAGTGGACTGGTCAAGAATGTATTGATCGAGCTGCAGCAGCAGGGATACATCGGAGTCTTCGAGCTTATTGAAGACGGCAAAGGAGGAAAGTTCAAGGTAGAGGTAAAGGACACGATCAACGAATGCCAGTCAATCAAGCCAAGATTCTCGATGAGCAACAACGAATACGCCAAGTGGGCTCGAAGATATCTTCCAGCCCGTGGATTCGGAAAACTCATAGTAACAACTCCTCAGGGAGTCATGACACATGACAAGGCTCGCGAGGAAGGAATCGGAGGAAAACTCCTCGGATACGTCTACTAGGTGACTAAGATGAAAATCAATAGATTTTCGGCTTCCAAGAAAACACAGGGTGTTTTCGGAAAATGGAACTAGAAACAGAGCTACCTGAAGGATTTGAAGCAAGCCACGAGGACGGAGTCCTCGAGGTCAGCGACGGAGACAATACGGTAGAGAAGAAGATGGAGCATGCACTGATCCAGGTCGACACAAACGGATCAGTAGAGTTTTCCACGGAGACCACGAAGAGAAACATTGAGAGTATCGTGAAGACTTTCCAGAGCCATGTCAAAAACATGATTGAAGGACTCCAGGAAGAACACGTCTACAGGTTGAAAGGCGTTTACGCTCACTTCCCGATGACAATCAAGACAGAAGGAAACGAGCTTGTAGTCGAAAACTTCATGGGGGAAAGAAACCCGCGAAGAGCAGAGATCATGGAAGGAGTCGACGTAAATGTTGACGGCGAGGAAATCACGGTAAAAGGACCTGACAAGGACAAGGTAAGTCAGACAGCAGCAAGGATAGAATCACTGTCCAAGAAAGGAAACCGTGATCCAAGAACCTTCCAGGACGGAATCTACATTACGGAGGCGGAAAAACATGAGTAAAGAAAAGAAGTTCAACAGACAGGACAGGCACAAGAAGAAAAGCGTACCGGATTCCTGGAGAAGCCCTGTAGGAGAACATTCAAGGGCACGACTCCAGAAGAAAGGAGCAGTTTCACTTCCGAAAGTCGGATACAGGACTCAGAAAGAGTTCAGAGGAATTCATCCATCCGGTTACGAGGAAGTCCTGGTTCATAACACTTCCGACCTAGAAGAACTTGAAGAAGGCGAAGCAGCGAGAATAGGTTCAACAGTCGGCGGAAGAAAACGTGAACAGATTATCGAAAAAGCAGATGACGAGGATATCAAAGTCCTCAACAGAGGTGAAAACTGATAATGGCAGATCTCAAATCACAGAAGAGAATTGCAGCAGACATCATGGACGTCGGAAAAGACCGCGTCCGTATCGACCCTGACGAGATGGAGAAAGTCGACGAAGCAATCACTCGACAGGACATCAGAAACTTGATTGAAGGAGGAGCAATAGAGAAGAAACCTGAGAAAGGAACCTCCAAGGGAAGAGCAAAGCACAACAAGAAACAGAAGGCTAAAGGCAGACAGAAAGGTCAGGGAAGCAGAAAAGGCCGCAAGACTGCCAGAAAAGACTCCAAAGAGGAATGGATGGAGAAGATCCGAGCCCTTAGATCAGAGCTCAAGGAAATGAGAGACACCGATGAACTCAACTCCAAGCAGTACAGAGAGCTCTACGACAAGGCAAAAGGAGGATTCTTCCGAAACAAAAAGCACCTTCACAACTACATAGACGACGAGGTAAAGTAACAATGGCAGATACATCTAACTACGAAGTACCTTTCAAGAGGAGAAAGGAACAGAAAACAGATTACGAGCAGCGACTGAATCTTGTAGACTCAGATAAGCCAAGAGTAGTCGTCAGGCTTTCAAACAACCATACTAGAGTCCACATCTCCCGATACAACAGGGAAGGAGACGAAAACTCTGCTCAGACAATCAGCAAGGAACTCGAAGAGTACGGATGGGAGTACCACACAGGCAACCTTCCGGCAGCATACCTGACAGGGTTCCTCGCAGGACACCGAGCAGACACAGACGAGGCAATCCTCGATATCGGACTCAGGAAAAACTCTCGAAAGGGAAGAGTCTTCGCAGCAGTCCAGGGAATGCGAGACGCAGGAGTCAACGTTCCTGCAGGAGAAGAAGCACTTCCAGATCAGGACAGGATGAGAGGAGAACACATCAAAGAGATGAGAGGCGAAGACGTACCAGAAAACCTTGAAGAGGTAAAGGAAAACATCGAAGGTGACTACTAATGAGCGAACAGGAAGCAGAAGAAGAGATCTGGACGCCGAAGACCAAACTCGGTAAACAGGTAGCAAAAGGCCAGATCACAGACATCGTCGACGCTCTGAGGCATGAGCGAAAAATCATGGAGCCAGAGCTAGTCGACCAGCTAGTCGACCTTGATGAGGAAGTCGTACTGATCGGAGGAACACCCGGAAAAGGAGGAGGAAAGTCCAGAACAGTATCAAAGAGAACAGTACGAATGCACAAGTCAGGAGCACGATACAACTCCAAAGCGATGACAATCCTCGGAGACAGAAACAAGGTAATCGGAATCGGCATGGGACAGTCAGATGACACCCGTGCAGCAATCGAAGATGCTACAAGAAATGCAAAGCTCAACCTGATCGAGGTACAGAGAGGAAACGGATCCTGGGAAGACAAGGGAGACACGAACACGTCAATCCCGTTCAAGGTCACAGGAAAGTCAGGTTCAGTAGAAGTAGAGCTCAAACCTGCTCCAAAAGGAACAGGACTTGCAGCAGGAGAAGGAATCCAGAAGATGCTTGAGCTCGCTGGAATCGAAGACATCTGGGCAACCACAAGAGGAAGCACCAGGACACGAGAAAACGTTGTCAAAGCAACCTTCGAGGCAATGAAAAAACTCAACGAATTCAAACAGCCAGAAGAACAGGAGGCTGAAGCAGAATGATAGCAGCAGTAAGAATCAGAGGACAGGTAGACGTCCCTGACAAGATCAACGCGACACTGCAAACACTTGGACTAACCAAGAAAAATCAGGTCGTACTTGTCGAAGACGACAACGACGCACACCAGGGAATGCTGAAGAAGGCAAAGGATTACCTGGCTTACGGCGAAGTAAACGACGACACAGTCGAAAAAATCAGAGAAAAAACAGGAGAAGGAAATATCGCGTCCCTAGCACCGCCAAGCGGAGGATTCAAGGACACACGTAGGAACGTCAACGAAGGCGGAGCACTCGGAAAAAGAGGCGACATGGACGAGCTTCTCCAGAAAATGCTTTAAGAGGTGTAAAAAATGGTAAAGAGACGATCAAAGAAGAACAAGTCCGGAAGCCACGGATACGGAAGCTCCAAGAAGAACAGAGGAGCAGGAAACCGTGGAGGAAGAGGAAACGCCGGATCCGGAAAGAAAGGACAGTCCAAAAAAATGCAGAAGGACGGCGTACAGGAAATGGGAGAAAGAGGATTCAACTCCCGTAAAGAACCTCAGAACGGAATCAATCTCCGGGACATCGACCAGAGAATCCAAGAATTTGTCGAAGAAGGAACTGCAGAACAGGACGGAAACAGTTATGTTTTCCATGCTGAAGAAGCGGGTTATGACAAGATTCTTGGCGGTGGAAAACTGACTCAGGAGATTGAAATCCATGCAGAAAAGTTTTCAAGTTCTGCTGAACGAAAGATTGAAGAGTCCGGATCAGAAGCTGTTGTATTAGAGGAATAAACCAAGATGGTTTCATTCGTAGACATAGCAAGATACCTTCCCAGCATCAGGGAGCCAGAGAAAGAACAATCTCTAAAGGAGATGCTGGCATGGACAGGTATCGTCCTGGTACTGTACTTTGTACTTGGATCGATTAACGTCTACGGAGCAGATTCTGCGGCAGTTTCACAGGCTCTTTCACGACTTGAGACATTTCAGACTCTTCTAGGAGCACAGATTGGATCTATAATTACACTGGGTATTGGACCGATCGTTACATCCAGTATTGTACTCCAGATGATGGTAGGATCTGAGTTGCTGCCTTGGAACACCAATACACAGGAAGGAAAGCAGAAGTTCCAGGCTGCACAGAAAGTACTTGCCTACTCTCTAACTGTAATCGAAGCCTTCGGATGGGTTCTATCGGGCAACTTCGGTCCTGTAGCAGGAGATCCTGTGCTAGTAACACTTCTAGCCGGCCAGATCACTCTTGGAGGATGGCTCATCATACTCATGGACGATCTGGTCCAGAAATGGGGATTCGGATCAGGAACAGGACTTTTTATCTCGGCAGGAGTCTCCAAACAGGTCTATATTTCAATAATTTCGCCGCTCACAAGTACAGGCCAGTTCTACTGGAGCGTATCGCAATCAGCAAACCCTGTAGGAGCATTCTTCAAATTCCTGACCTCATTTGACCCTCTTACACTATTGCCCGTGGTCTCCACAATACTGGTTTTCTCAGCAGTAGTGTACATGCAGTCAATGAAAGTCGAAATACCTCTCACATTTGGAAACGTGAGAGGATTCGGACAGAAATGGCCTCTGAAATTCCTCTACACATCAAACATGCCGGTAATTCTAATCGCAGCACTTGTAACCAATTTCCAGATCATAGGATCCAGCATGGCGGGAGCAAGCGGATGCTCAATATTCGGATGCTTCTCAAACGGCCAGGCGCAGTCAGGACTCGTCTACCTGCTCCAGGCACCGACACAGACAGTAACAACACTACTCCAGTCCGGAACCATAAGTCCAACCGGAATACTACACATACTATTCTATATAGCCGTCTATTCCTTCGGATCAATCCTGTTCTCCATCTTCTGGATGCGTACATCAGGACAGGACGCAGACTCAGTAGCAGACCAGATCCAGAATACAGGCATGAAAGTACCTGGATTCAGGAAGGACAAGAGAGTGATCAAGAAAGTCTTGAACCGTTACATTCCATCACTGACAATCCTGTCAGGATTTGCGGTCGGACTTCTCGCTGCACTCGCCAATATGACACAGGCAGCCGGAGGAGGAACAGGAATCCTCTTGACAGTCATGATCCTCTACAAGCTGTATGAGGAGCTCGCGCAGAAGCACATGGAAGAGCTTCACCCGGCACTGAAGGACTTCCTCGGCTAATCTCCTCTCACTTTTCTTTTCAGAAAAATTAGTTCGATGGAATCCGAACCAGTTTAAAAGCCTTCCAGACAAATTTTCATTATGGCAGGAATCGGTTCAATACTGGCACCGCTCTACAGTTTTTACAACACACTTTTCCAGCCACTACTGGTAATGGGGCCTTATGTCTCACTGGGATTTTTCTCGGTGGTTCTGGCAGGACTTTTCTCAGTTATCTACTGGTGGCTGCTTGATATAGAGAGAGCTGACGAGATAAAAGACAAACTCAACGACTATCAGGACAAGATGAAAGAGGCACGTGAAAACGACGAACACGACAAGGCCTCTGATCACCTGAAGAAGACGCTTCAGCTCAATCAGAAGTTCATGATGCTCAACATGAAGCCGATGATCGCCACCATGGTATTCGTGGGACTGTTCTTCCCATGGCTTGGAGCAACATATGCACCAACCATCCAGATGAACCAGACTGACAACGCAACATACCAGGGCCAGCTGAACTACGCCGGCCAGGACACACTGATAACAGCACAGAATACCTCAAGCGGAATACAGGTCAGTTCAGAAGGATCTACAGCCGGAATCAAAGGAGAGATCCAGGCATTCAATATGCAATGGCAGGTCATCAACTTCAACACTGTCGACGTAGACACACACGATGCCAACCTCAAACTGAACGCAGAATTCCTGAAACTACCGTTCTCACTTCCATTGGTAGGTGGAGCACTGAACTGGCTTGGATTCTACATCCTCATAGTCATGCCACTGACCTACATCTTCAGGAAAATTCTCGGCGTCCAGTAAAAAACTCTCTTATCCCTCTTTTCCTTTCATATACTTCTCAATTTCCCTCATCCGGTTCCAGTTAAAAAATTGCAGACCGCCACTACAAATATGGCCGAATGGTACACGCGTGAAGAAGCGGAGACAGACCCGGAGTTCGGACAGATACCGGAGAAAAGACCGCCAGAACAGCTACTGGAAGAAGGAATCGTAATAATCGACAAACCGTTCGGCCCGACAAGTCCACAGGTCACAACCTGGATAAAAGAAGAACTCGGCCTCAAGAAAGCAGGACACTTCGGAACACTGGACCCAAACGCAACAGGCGTCCTACCGATAGGCTTCAACTCCGCAACAAGAATAAACAACGCACTGGCCAAAGCACACAAAGAATACATCTTCGAAGCAAAACTCGATGAAGAAAAAACAGAAGAAGAACTAATTGAAATACTACAGAAGTTTAAAGGAACAAACAAGCAGGTTCCACCGGAAAAATCTGCTGTCAAGAGAGAAGAAAGGAAAAGAGAAGTCTATGAGATCGAATTCCTGGAAAAACAGGGAGAAAATTTCCTCGGACGTGTAAAATGTGAATCCGGATTCTACGTACGCGTACTCATCGAACAGATAGGAGAAAAACTTGATGCAGAAGCTGAAATGGTAGAGCTGAGGAGGACACGACAGGGAGATATCACAGAGGACGAGACAGCGACTATACAGGATCTAGTTGATGCTTATCATTTCTACAATGAGGGAGAGGAGGAAAAACTCCGCGAAATTCTGCATCCTATCGAGAAGGGAATCCAGCACCTGAAAAAAATTGCGATAAAAGATTCTGCGGTTAACGCGGTGGCAAACGGAGCTGATCTCGGTGCATCAGGAATCTCACGTTTCCAGGATGAAATTTCTGAAGGAGAGACCGTTGCAATCACGACTCTGAAGGGAGAGCTCGTGGCGCTGGCAGAAGCCGAGATGAACTCCGAGAAGCTGTACGACGCAGAGGGTACTGCAGCGACGCTTTTATCGGTGCATATGGATCCAGAGACCTATCCCAAGAGATGGAAACAGTGAAAACTCTCTTTCTCTAAAAAACATCTATGACTCAGGATCTCACAGATCCGGTGGACTGGTTCAACGAAAACTTTGAACCGATGATCGAAAAATTCTCGCTGGAAAGAGATCACATGAAGGGATACGTCCGGCTCCTGGAAAAATTTACCCAGCTGGTCGGCTACGGAAAAATTCTGGACGCAGGATGCGGCTGGGGACGCGACGTCAACTACTTCAACCAGAACGGTTTGGACGCAGTCGGAGTCGACATGGCGCCGGAACCGCTGGAATACGCGCGTGAAAACAATGAAGGAAGTTTCCAGAGAATGGATATAGGCTACTTAGCCTTCAAAGACCAAAAATTCGATGGAGTCTGGTGCAACTCGGTAATCCACTTCTACAAACCACAAAAAATGAGTAAAACAATATCAGAGCTTACCAGGATCCTGAAAAAAGAGGGAATACTCTACATAAACTTCAAACTATCTGAAAATAGTCCGGAGGAAGATGTAAGAGAGGAGGAAGACGGATCACATGTAAAACGATATCTCGTGCCTAAAGAGAAAGTTCAGGAAATTCTGGAGGGAAACAATCTGGAGATACTCGAAGAGCATTCGGAAGTAAACACTGAGGATTTCGACAACCCGGTCTGGAGTGTCTTTTGCCGTAAAAAACAGTGAAAAGAAAATTTTTGGGTTTCGTGAGGGAATTTTTCAGCCGCCGATAAGGAAGTCCAGGACTTCGCTCTTCTTATCCCTGTCCTTGCTGTAGAATTCGCTGTAACCACATTCCTTGCAGCTGACCCCGTCAAAAATATTTGTCTGGACATCCATGAAACGGGAGATCCCGCCGCCGGTCATCCTGACCTAGGAGGTCGAACTCTCACTGTTCCCGCATTTCGGACACTCACCTTCATCCTTCAAAAACTCTTCACCATGGAAAAAGAGTTCCACGAATCCAAATAAAAAAGTGTAACGACGAATCCTAATCTACAAGAAGCCGAGGTGACTGAGTGGCTAAAGGTGCCACCCTGGAAAGGTGGTGGGACATTACGCTCCCTCCTGGGTTCAAATCCCAGCCTCGGCGAAACTTCTGAACTCGAAAATCCCAGATTTTCTGCGACCAGAAGATCTTTGATCTTCGAGAGTTTCATCATCAGAGAACCTGCCTATGGCAGGCACTATAGAGATCCTATTATTCCTCATATTTTGCATCTTCAGCGTCGTTTTCTTCTGTTTCTATTTTGAATTCGGTGTGTGAGACGAGGATTTCTCTTTTGACGTGGTATTCTTCTCGGTGGAGCATTGTGGCGTAGTTTATTCCGACGTATGCTATGAGTAGGAATGTTACGCCGATGTATGATGCGATCTGGTTTATTATTTTGATTTGTTCGATTCCTACTGATGCTGCGACTGATGTTATGAGTCCGGCGTAGAGTAGGATTTTGACGCTGAGCTGGAGTAGTTTGAGGTTGCGGTATTTTTGCAGGGAGTCTTCGTAGCTTTTGAATTCCTGTGAGTCGATCATTTCTTCGTCGGCGCCGAGGTATTTTTTGAGTTCGATGTCGGCGCGTCCGAGAGGTGTTAGCCGGAAAATTTTGTCTTTCATAGGGTTGTATTCGTTTTGTTGGAATAAAACTTGGGTAGTTCTGGTGAAATAATAAAACAGTTGGAGGCTGAGATATGTCTGTGGTGAGCGATAGAGGAATTAATGTTTTTGCGGCTTCTGCAATTTTGCTTTTCGGAGCTGTTCTGGGAGGTTTCCTAACTTATCAGGACATGGATCAGAGGCTTGACAGTATCAGTCAGGAGGTTGATCAGCCTAGAAGAGTTGTTCATGTGAATGGTACGGCTTCAGATTCTGAACTGACAATGATTTTCGAGGAAGTTGATCAGTCTGTTGTCTCCGTGACTGCTCTTGGAACTGAGAACGCGGAAGGATCAGGTTTTGTCTACAGCAGGAAGGGGTATATTGTTACAAATGAGCATGTTATCGATGGTGCCCGCAGGGTTCAGGTTACGTTTACCGATGGAGTTACGAAAACAGCTAGAGTTGTAGGAATGGACCAGAATACTGATTTAGCAGTTCTGAAGGTTGATAGAACAGATCTCACTCCGTTAGAGCTTGGAAACCTGTCCGAGGTAGAGGTAGGTCAGAGCGCTATTGCTATAGGAAATCCTTTTGGTCTCAGGGGTACGATGACGGCTGGAATAATTTCCCAGAAGGGAAGGATGTTGCCTACGGGTACAGGTTTTTCCATACCTAATGTTTTACAGACTGATGCGGCGATAAATCCTGGAAATTCCGGCGGACCTCTCTTGAATGCTGAGGGAGAGGTTATAGGAGTGAATACAGCTATTGAGTCCAGGACAGGAACTTTCTCCGGTATCGGCTTCGCTATACCTGTCAATGTCGTCAGGAATGTGGTCCCAGAGATGATAAACCAGAACAGTGATTTTGAGTATCCATGGATAGGTGTTTCAGGTTTTGATGTTACTCCTGCGATAGCTAACTCCATGAATTTATCAAGGGCAAGCGGATTTCTCGTTGTGAATGTTGTGAATGCTAGTCCGGCGGCGGAGGCTGGTATTCGTGAAGGCAACAGTACTGCACAGATAAATGGGAGGCAGGTTCTGGTCGGTGGAGATGTTATTACGGCTATAGATGGTAGAAAGATGACAAGTATTGGCGATATCCTTGTTTATCTTCAGCAGCAACCTGACGTAGGCGATACTGTAAATATGACGGTTATAAGAGATGGAGAACAGGTTTTCGTTCCTCTTACTCTTGGATCCAGAACAAATGCTGACGTACAGTGATTTTTGAGAGAATAAAGAGTTTTACTGTTTATCTCGGGTCGTATCTCAGAAGTGCGGCTTTTCCGCCGAAGTTTTCCAGGCGTTTTCCTGCTTCATGATCTGTATGTACAACTGAGACTGAGCCACCCATCTGTTCGGTTTTCTCTGCTAGCCCGGGTTTTTGCCGGTATTTTTCAGTTGTCAGCAGAAGTTTCTCTACGGCACCCTGTTCAACGAGTTCGTCGACTTCGTCGCCGTATGAAACGTTTCTGTCTTCCCGTATTCTTTCGAGGAATTCTTCTACTGTTTCGGATTCGTCTGAAATCCGGGAGTCTTTCACTACCTTGTCCAGTGCACCGCGCTTTATCGCTTCGTTGAGTCCTGTTTCGCCGATTACTGAAGTGTCTTGCATGAAAATTTTCTCCAGTATCTCGTCTTTCAACAGGTTCTTCACTTTATTCTTCTCGAAGCCTGGTCCACCCAGTATGATGTAGTCAACATCATCGGCGGTTCGTGAGAGAACCTGCTGGACCTGGCTGTAGAAGCTTTCTCCTGTGTCCTGGTCGCTGTAGAGTTTCCCGGGTATGTTCTGATCGATCCTGGAGAGATCCTTTATCCCCGATTCCTCGACTATGAAAAAATCCGCCTCACCTTTCTGGACGAGGCAGAATAGAACAGAGTATGATTCATGGTTCTCAGCTTCCTGTAAAAGAGTCCATTCCTCGTCGCTGAATTTCTTCCAGAGCTCGAAATCTTTTCCTGGTTCAAGGTTGAAGGTGTGGTAGCCCATCTCGATGTCTTCCGATCCTTTCTTGATTTCTCCTGTCACCCGCAACCGGTTCTCCTGGTATTCTATTTTCTCCGCCTCAATCGTAAGTGTACAGGTTTTTTTCTCCCGTCCGTCAAGCTTGGTTCTCTGAGTCTTTGTCTTCAGCCTGTCTCCGGGTTTGATCAGGTCTTTCAGGTACCAGAGGTCGTCCTCATTTTCAACCTGGAGCCGTGCGTAACCGTCTCCTCTACTTGATTTTAGTATTTCCATGATCCTGAATACTCTGCCTACAAATAAAAACCTCCGAAACAAACCAGATTTCATATGGCAGAAAGGTTTGGCGTAGTTGTGGCTGTAGGCCTCACATTCTTCGGCCTGATGCTTATAGCAGCCCAGGATGTAGGAATACAGATAGGCGGAGGATCAAGCCCTCCAGATAGACTCGTCCTGACCTCACAGAACTTTGGAGAAGTCGGCGGAGCCAGAACAGATATTAGAACATCAAACCTAGGTTCCTTCACTATAGGAGAAGGAAGAGGTAATATAAGAGCCTACAGAGATGATAAAGTAGATATAAGTAACTCTCTCCTGTCTTCAAACAGTATAGAATTTGAATACAATGCAACTCAGCCAACACAGGCCGCCATGTCATTTGAAGTTCTTGGTAAAACCGGGAACGGCGCAGTATACGTTCAGGTTAACGGAAAAAAGATTTTTGAAGAAAAACTGGTTACTACAGCCACTGAGACGATAAACGTCTCTGGGGACGATCTCAAACCCGGTATGAATAGTTTCAAAGTTGGAACCACAAAAGGAGGTCTACTATCGTCCACAACTTATGCTTTGGAAGATTTTGAAGCCACAGTAAACGACAGAAAGTTCAATGACCATGTTGACAGCTTCCAGATGTATCAGTATGAGCTTGAGGAATATGTAGGCACGAATCTGAGTTTCAATATTCCTGTTGACTCATCAATCATCACAAAGCCTCTTCAGATTTCTGTAAATGATAATAATGTCTTTGATTCAAGATCTGTACGCTCGGACAAATCTATAAATATTCCTAGAAGCGATGCTGAGCTCCAGCCGGGTTATAACACCATAAAATTTGAGACAGAAGCTGATGCAACCTATGAAATAGAAAACGCACAGGTAACAGTTCGTTATATCGGTATAACAGAGTCAGCTGATAGAGAGATCAGTTTCGAGATAAATGAATCAAATCTTGACTACGTGAACAGGGAAAACACTGATGAATCAGTCATGTTTGATTATCAGGAAGTTACAGGCAGTAACACTCTGTATCTTGAGATAGGTGAGTTCAACAGGACTATTTCGCCTGTTAATGGTCCGAACACTATGGAGCTTCCCGAAGGCATTTTATCTGAGACAAATACATTGCAGTTTGAGAGCGAAGGATCCTTCACATTGAATAATTTCAGGATAATCTCTGAAAGGAGTGGTGATAGTTAGTGGGGTTAGTGAAGTCTCTTATAATTCTGGCTCTGTTGTTTACTCCATTAGCTCCTGTTGTAATTGGATATCTGTTGATATCTTATGGTATAAAATTCGTTATCTGGGATGCTAAGCTGATGTTTAATGCGGCTTTCCTTCTGTTCATAGGTATACCAGAGCTTATTCTATGGATTATATTCTACCTTTTCCTCTACCAGTTCATTTTGAAAGGATTGTTTGGTATTGGAAAGTTCAGTGGTCACTGGCTTGAGTGGTTGTTTGGTCATTTTACGGAAGGTATAGAAGTTATAGAGCATAATATAGAGAGAGCAGGAGAGTTCATGGTTTTCTGGGGGATAATCGTTATTTTCGTATTCCCATTAGAGCCTAGCCTATCTTTCTTTGTAAACAATATACAGACTCTATTTACGCTGGCGGCCATGATTTTCCTCCCTATTATCATAGGAGCGGCTGCGCTGAACAAGATCAAGGGCGGTTCGTTGACTGAGGCAAAACAGACCGCGGCTCAAAAAGCAGGTCAGGTCGCGGGGGCAGCGCCTACAGAAAATGCAAGAAGAGGGGCTCAAGGAGTGTATAATCAAGTTGGTTCAGGGGCTGCTGGAGCAGCGGGAGCTGTTAACACAGGTAAAGAATTGAATGAAGCTGCTGACGGTATAAAATGGGTTCCGGCAAATATCTCCAAGGTGTCCATGAACTTGGCTAAACTTCTCCATCTGGCAGGAGATAAAACGGAGAGCAAGGCTGTTGAATCTGCCGCAAGAGCAGGTGCCAAGAGAGCAGGTCAAGGAGCTACTGCTGCGGCAGAGACACTTGAGTATACTTCTGCTCTTCCTTACATGCTAGTAGGTCTAGTGCTTGCTGTAGTTGTCTTAGCTGTCCAGATGATGCTTCTTGGAGGACTGTTTATTGGTTTTGTCAACTTCTGGCTACCTCTGGTTGCTGGACCGGTAATGGGCGCATTAGGTTTAGGTGAGGCTTACGGCCAGTTCTTGGGCCAGAGCACTGCAAACACACTTGCTCCACAGGTAGACAGCATGTTCCAGGAGGAAATTAGGGCAGCACAGCAGATGACTGCAAGACTAGGTTGTATGGCGAAAGGTCCTCAGTGTTTCAGGCAGTGGCAGATGAATAATACTGTAAGACCGGGATCTGATTCGCGTGGGGAGACCTATGAATTACGCATAGATAGATTCAGAACTTCACAGGAGAAAATAGACGTGGCGTATAAGGAGAAGGGTTATTCGCTGCCAATTAGTTTCCTGGTTTACAATACTAGACATGGTCTTAAAGGTATAAACGCGAGAAATGTAAGCTATAGGATATCTGTAGAGGATTCAAGCCATCAAGGAGATAATGCATACTGTAGCACCGGTTGGCGGAAGATTGATACGGGAACGGGTAACTATATCTTGCCCGGTTTAGGTGTTCAGCCGAGAGAATCTATGGATGACTTGAACCTATCAGCATGTGGGCTTTTACAGCCGTCTATGGGGGTAAATAGAGTTTTAGCTATGGATCTGAAGTATGAGTACTCATCACAGGCAACTCTCTACTTTGATGCGATGTCTAGAGAGCATAGGAGAGAGCAGCAGATAATGCCTGACTTCAAGAAGTCTAAAACTGCTAAAACGCCTGTTCAGTCCTACATAAATGTGAATTCTCCTGTTACATATTATACTCTGGAGAATGGCTCTCGTAGGCCTGTGCCGTTCCCTGCAAGATTCGGTTTCCAGACTCCTGGCTTCAGTATCAAGTATCAGGTCGATCCTCAGTCGGTAGAGATAGATGACTCTGTGTATACAGAACACATAGAAGATAGCTGTCGAGGCATCGAACACCAAGGTAATAACGATTATGAGATGTCTCAGAGAGCGATAGATAGGGTAGAATCACGTCAGAGGGATACATGGTTTACGAACGGAATAAATCCTGCTCCTCTCAAGTGTACATTCAAACTCACTCAATCAGCTGTAGACAGTATAAACCCTACTGGCTCAGAGCTGTTGATGAGGATAGATGCAAACTACACGATTGTCAGGCAGCAGCAGCACTCGACTTTTGAAATGGTAAATACAAGATGCAGTAGAAAGAACTGTCCTCTACTCGTAACCGAAGGCTACAATGAATCACACTATGGAAACATGTTCTCGAAGTGCGATTACAGTACTTCAGTTGATTCGTACGGTGGGTGCTCGGTGCTAGTTCCTGAAAGCAATGGGGACATCAACTGGGCTGATCCGGATTTAGCGAAAAAGAATAATGGACAGGATCTAGTACTTGAGCAGGGTGAGACAGCATACAGCTTGACAGAGTTCAAGCAAAATGTCAGAGATAGGAATATTCCATCTACAACTCTGTGGGAAAACGGCAGCTATCAGCCTTACAGCAATATTATAGGAGCTGACGACGAAAAATTTGAGGAATTGGCTGGATCAAACAGCGGTGTCTCTATCTTCGAGGATCAAGGAGAGCTTATGATGAGAGAGGTTAGGATGAAGCTCTGTGATGAAAACAACAACAAGAAGTCACAGTTCGCGAGTGCCTGGAAAGATAGATATGGTGCAGGAAATGTCATGATGATGAAAATAAAGTATACTGACTGTAGAGACGCATACCAGAACATGATTCAGGCATATGAATGTGAAATTGACTTTGCATCTGAAATAATACAGCAAGGTGTAGGGTGGAACACATTTATAGAAGGTGGAGGATGGTTTGGAAACACCCAGACGGCATGTCATGAACTTTACGACAGATTGCAGGGTTGTGGAGGAGTTCTCATCTCAAGAAATGACAGAGTAAGATGCGTCACCTAGTTTACGAGCCAATTGTCTGTAAAGTGTTTCTTGTCGCTATTCCGAGTCCGAGGAGAGTGATGATGAAGATATAGAACATTTTTTCCTCGCCGTCAAATTCCTCTACAAGGTAATAGGATATGGGCACTATCACAAGTGTCTTCATCAAGAAAATTCCGGATGGTCCGAAAAGATCAATGAAGATTCTTCCCAGGACGTGTTTCTCGTTTGCGTTGAAGTTGAGAGCTACAAACGTTGAACTGGCATCCAGATAATGTGCGGCTACCGGTGCAAGAAATTCAAAGCGTAGTAGTTCTGGTTTGAAAAGTTTCAGGCCGATGAATCCCACTGCAGACCACAGAAATATTACAAATATTTCCAGTAGAAGTGCCTGAGGGTTTTTCAACTGGTAAAACGACAAGGTAGCTGCAAGAAGCACTGTGCCGATTGCACCAAGTGTTTTATGGTATTCTATGTCTTTGAGTTCTTCTATCTTCTTGCTGGTCCATAGTGATAGGATTCCAAGTCCTATTGTTATTATGTAGATGAAAGGTGTCTCCAGGAGTATGCTGTTAACTGCGTCAACGTCTTTCAAGGCTCTAAATGCGCCGCCGAAGATTATGAGAGGGAGAAATCCTGTGAAGAATTTTTTATCTATTTCTACATCCATTTTCTTGATCGCAGGGTATATTACGTAGATTGTAAGTGCTGCGAAGAGAATTGCGTAGACGAAAGTGTTGTACGGATTGTAGTAAACTGATTCATCGACTATCGGTATCCAGAACTTCTCCAGTAAAAAGTTTTTAACATCGACAACCATTATTACTGTATGCATCAGCGATTCGCAATTTTAAGTGTCTTGTTTTTGGCAGTGATCGTATCCGGCTGTGTCGGAGGCGGTGGTGGAGAAGGAACTGAAAGTCAGGGAAATCAGGCTATAAATGTTAATGAACTTACTGTAACTCCTAAAGATATTTTTGCCGATGGAAATGTCAGGGTGAGAATGACTCTGACTAATGTAGGTCAGTTGCCTGCTGAGCTTCTGGTGAATACAGAGTCCGACAATGAAGGAGGTCAGATACTGACAAATCACTGTCCTGATATTTTCAGTGTGAAATCGTTCTCAGCGTCCAGCTCCAATGTTTCACAGACTAGGGATTCTTACATGCTGAGCCCGGATTACAAGGTCAGGTTGAACTGGAATCTTAAGCAGGACTCCGGGAACGTACCTCTGAACGGTTACAGGTGTAATTTGAGATTTGAGGTACCTTTCAATTACAGTGTCGAAGCCTTCAAGCAGGTTCAGGTTAAGGATAATGCTGATGTGACGGGAAGCGAAAATCTTTTCGCTAAATCGTCTGAAGGGCCTATGAAACTTGAAATTGAGACTATTGGAAGCAGTGCGCCTAGAGGCGCACCAACATTCCTGAAAAACGACAGCGGGGAGGTTTTGATCCAGCTGGCTAATAAAGAACCTGAGGAAGGATCATATCTCGGTAATATCGCATTATCACCTCCAAACGTTACTGCACGCGGAATAAATCTCAACGGTTCATGTCCGGTTGACGAAGACCTGTCGGGCGGAGGATCAATTGAGTTATATCAGGACCAGTCCAAGGTTTTCAGATGTGATATGCTGTGGGAGAACCATAATTTCAATACTGTGCCGAGTATAAGGGGAGAGATATTTGCAAATGCAGACTACACTTTTGTTAAGACAGCAGGAACAAAAACTGTACAGGTGAAGTACCGTGGGAACTAGAAAAACCCGTGTCGCAGGAATAGTTCTTCTGGCGGCAGCTATATCCGCAGCAGGTTGTTCAGCTTTACCTATTCCGTCAAATGGCGGTGGTGGCGGTACCACCTCGCCTCAACTGGTTTCAGGTAAAGGGCTTGAGGTCACCCAGTTCAAGGTCAGTGACAAGACGCTGAGTCCCGGACAGACAGCAAGTGTCACCTTGAAACTGAAAAATTATCATACTAAAGAAATAGATCTACAGGCTCCAACTCTTTATAACATCGGTCTTCTGGAAAAAAGTGATAGGTCCTGCACACCTTCTGATATAGAGTCGGCCAAGGTAGCTGGAGAAAGTGCTGTTTATCCCGAGATGGAATGCACTTGGAGGATCACTGCACCTTCCGGTGATATTGTAGGAGGATTTGAGCAGAGAGCACAGGAGTCAATAGCGGCGAATATTGCGTATAATTCCAGTATAGAGAACAACCAGCCTATGAAGATTAATTTCCGGCCTCTTTCTCAGGTAAACCGGACGAGTAAGAAGAGAATGACGTTTTCCAACAGCGAGGTAAGGGTTTCCATGGAGACAGAGAATCCTGTGCCTCTAGATCAGAACAAGTCAATTTCATTTGAGGTAGAGACTGTAGGTTCAGGAAGGGTGTCGGATGACTTTGATTTTGACTATGCTCCAGGTTCTGTTTTTGTTGAAGCGTCGGATTACGGTGATTCTTCGAAGGCAGATGTCTCCGGAGAATGTCCTGCGACTGATAAGATGGTTCTGGAGGATAGACTTGATTTTTCGTGTAGTATAAACGCTCAGGGGCAGCAGGAGGTAGTTAGAAACCTTTTCTTCACCGCATCTTATAAATACGTCCAAGCACCAAGCCTAGGTATAACCATCGTGAAATAATCATGAAGATAGACCAAAATAGAACTGTTCTAGCTATAATGTTTTTTGCTGTAATAGTCTCCGGGTGCACCGGAGGAGGAAATCAAGAAGAAACTTCTTCCACCGCTTCGGTTCAGGTGAACGAGTTCTCAGCATTCCCTAATCCTACGCCGAGCGGTCAGAAGACCAGGTTCAGGATGCAGCTCGTGAACCAGGGAGATGCAGAGGCGAGAAATACTTCTGTAAGGCTTTACAATCCACCGTTTGCTGATAATGGAACTACAGATACGAAGACCTGGCGTGATGGTAGCACAGGAAACGTAAGTATTGAGGATCGTACATTGTTCTTTGATACATTGAGTGCGCCTTCTGATCAAACTCCGGCTGTTCCGAAGACCAGAACACGTACTTACACAGCCCCTGAGCTCGATCAGGGAAGAACAATTTCCTATGACTGGAATGCATATATGATGTTTGAATACCAGACTGACGCAAATACCGAGATCCAGATAATGGGTGGAGAACAGTACAGAGAACAGGGAAGCCCATCAGGCTCTGCTAGCCTAGAAAACTCCAGAGGCCCTATCAAGATGGAGGTCAGAACACCTACGCCTATCGTCTTCTATGATGTCAACAACAATCAGGATCCTGAGAGACAGTTATGTGTCATCATAAGGAATCAAGGTAATGGAATTCCGTTTGCAGAAGAACCTTCCAGCAACAATATCTACATGAACAGAAGCGATGCAGGTTACACCTACAATCTTTCAGCTGTCCAGGAGCAGGAGAACAAGGTCAACGTCAGGATTGAAGATATAGGAAACGTTGACTTTGCCCCATTTGACGAATCAAATGACCAGAAGACTGTAGATATTCTGAGCGGAAAAGGAGTACAGTGCTGGGATATGAAGATTGACGTGTCCGGATCTTCAATCCAGACTACGGTTCCGTTGAGTCTTGAGGCAGTCTACAACTACAGGAAGTCGACCAAGACAACGGCGACCGTTGAGGGTCAAAGACAGTAAACTTCCCACATGTCTATCATATTTCTTTAAACTTCTTCAATTTCTCTTCTCAACCTGTATTTTTCAAAATGGGATGTTTTGTCGCGACTGGAGATCCAAATTACTCCTTTCCGGATACTCTATCCAGGCCTTGTCTTAGTATGCTGGACTTTACTTCGGAAAAAGATTTACTTTCAGTCTGGTCATGAATATACTTGCAGATTTCCAGCTGCCATTTCTGGTATTCGAACTTATCCTCCTGAAAGCGGTCTCTTGGTATGGTATTTCTATCCACTTCGCCCTCTACCTGTGAGGCGACCCCTTCAGTAAATAATTCTATAATTAGAGTGTTGAGATCTTCATAGCTCTCCTGTTTTTCATATATTTCCTCTGCTTTCTCAATTATTTCTCTGTCAATCATTCCTATATCCTGGGTTTCTGCTGAAAGATCTTTCATAGGCTCTTGTGTTTCCGGGTTAATCATTTTTTCTTCACTGGGATTATTCCCGGCCCCATCATTTATCTAACTGTGTTAATCTTCATGTGGTGTTGTGTATATTTATGTACTTTTACAATCAATCATAACTCTACGCGCGCCTGCACATGTATAAAGGCTTAATTAAGCTTCGTTACAAGTTTCGTGTTGTGGGAGAGTATACTACAAATATTGGTATCAAGAATGGTCTCTATGAGGACCTAAAGGAGAGGAAAAGTCCCGGCCAGAGTTTTTCTGGAGTCATAGAGGAAGTTCTCATCAAGGCTGAGAAGTTTGAAGAGCTAGACGATCAGGAAAGTGTTGAAGAAGATTCTGAAGCCGAGTAATCAACAGGTATTCATCTTTGAAGACCTGACTACTGCAGATATAGCTTAAACCTTTTTTCTATGGTTTAATGGGCAAGAATAGCTTTTATCGAGAAAATAAAGATAAGTGGAAAATGAGGTGTTGAGTGCTTTCACCATTCTCTTGCGAGTATGGCTGCTGAGATGATCAAGCCTACCAGGAGTGAGATCCCTAGTTTGACCAGGTTGCTTGATTCTGTCAGTGCGTTCACCGCTCCTGTAACTGATGAGGAGAACATTCCTGTGATTCCCCCGCCCTTGCCACTTTCTATGGCGTCTTGGACGTCTTCTCCTATCACCAGTTCGACTGTCTGCTCTTTCCTTACCTGCTCTCCTTCTCCTACTGCAGTGATCTCAAATGTTCCGTTTGCCTGGTTGTAAGGTATTCCTGCGTAGATGAAGGATTTCTCTGTCTCACCTGAGTCAACTGTGACGTATTCAGGTCTGACTGAAATCCAGTCAGGTCCTTCACCGGTCACGTGGTACTGGTTTCTCTTCGTTCCAGGGTTCTCCAACTGGATTTCGTACAGTACACTACGGTTCTCTCCTGCGCTTGCGACATGTGGTACTACGCTAAGGTCCAGATCGTAGCAGTTCTCAACTGTAAAGCTTGAAGTAGCCTCTGCCCTGGTCTCTTCAAAAGTCTGTGACTGAGCGGAGACATCTACATCGTAGGTCTCACCGACCTCGTATTTCGATGAATTCATCTCTATCTCAAGCTCTCTGGATTCTCCCGGAGCCAGTTCAACGGCTTCTCCTGTTGAGACATTGTATCTGTCTGCTGCAACTCCAGTGTTCTCTATGTTAACTGTCTTCTCGAACATGGTGTTCTCACACACGTCCTCTGAACTTGCGGTAAACTCTACCGAGACATTCTGACCGTTGAAAACATCTAACTCCGCTGAAGCACCACTGCTGGACATTCCTTCCGTACTCACTCTGATACTCCTATCCTCGAGCGTTTCCGGAGTGTAAGTTAGAGTTGTTGTTCTTGAATCTCCGGAAGCCAGAGCAAACTGGGATTCTTCAAGTTCGCCGTAATTAGTAGACAAGGTAAACTCGTCGGATCTTGTTCCCTGATTGGTTACTCTTACATCGAACTCGGCTTCTGTCAAAGCAGCAGTCCGCTGGCTCTGAGGGTTTATGTCTGTATCTGACTCGTAACAGCTTTCAACAGTAAATGCTGCTGATGTAACGTCTTCTGCGTAGCTTGAGGTTGACTTTGCACGAATGTTAAACGCGTTGTCTGTAACTGCAAGATCTGAGGATCTTGTCAAGGTTACGTATTTTGTCTCGTCGGCTTCAAGGGTGACTGTCCTAGTGGAAAGGCTTCCTGCTTCTGCACTTACTCTGAATGTCTCCTGCTGTGTACCTCTATTTCCGACAAATACTCTGTAACTGGCCTCTTCTCCCCTGCAAACAGGTTCTGGAGACTCTACTTCCAGAGAAACATCGTGTTCTCTGATAACATTGACACTACCCTGTGTCGAGAAACTGTTGCCGCTTGCCTGAGAAGTCGCGGTTATTGAAAAACTATAACGTCCGTCATTTCTGTCCAGGTTAGGATTAAACCATATCTGAACGGTTTCGGAAGCTCCAGGCTCAAGAAGGCCTTCTTCAGGAACTTCTCGAGGAGCAATCGTTATTTCATCCGGATTGGATGACGAAAGATCGTAAACATCATCTACAGTACCTGTATTGGTTATTTCTACCTCATAAGATGTGAATGAATCGATTCTGGTAGAGGATTCCTGTGGAAAAATATCTAGATCGGCTGGGCTTGCTGCAGCGATGTTTAGTGTGAATATTGCGAAAAATGCTAGTACTCCAATTTTAGCGAGATTGTTCACCGGATATTGTCACCTATTAATAACACTTAACTTTATTTTTATATATCAAACGATAGTGAAAGATTTTCTCTACCCTGTGGTCGTAATTTTTACCCGAAAATTTCCTGGTTCAATGCAGCGAGGAAGTAATCAGTCCGTGACTGTCTCGCGTTCTCTGATTCAAGTTCGATAGTTTCCTCATACAGTTTTTCTCCTGAAGAAAGGACCTGGATTTCTGGAGTGAAGTTCCCTGTTTTCTCCGCGTTTAAATAGAAATAAACTGTTTCTCTACCTCCTCCTGGAAGAACCACATTTTTTGATGTAGATGAAATCCAGCGCTGGTCTATACCATCTACTGAAATCTCAAATTCTTTTGTATCGCTGTTCCTGTTGTATATCTCAAATTTTGCCATACCAGGCTCCTTCTCGATGGATACAATTTTCTCCGGAAAAGTCTGGAACTTTTCGCCTGATGCCACTACTTCTACGCGTTTTACAGCTTCGCTGCTTTCGCCATAAGTTAGGGCGCGAACAGTATACAGATGGCTACCGGTTTCTTCATTATTCAACTGGAAGCAGGTTTCCCCAGAATCTTTCTGCGAATCCAGCACTTTCCCATCTCTCAAAAGCAGAATCTCAGCTTCAACATCTGATTCAACTCTGCCGCAGATCTCAAACTGTTCTCCACTGAAAACTTTACCCGGAGCTGTAATCTGACTGACTCTGGCTCTCGGTAAAACCTCAAGATTCTTTCTTTTGCTGAAACCGGCTGCAGAAACATCTACAACGCGGTTCCCGACGGTATCTGGCTTGAAGAAGATTTGGTAACGTCCATCACGATCGGAGGAAGTTTCTCGAACCTCTGAACCAAACCTGACTGTCACAGGATAAGATTTGTCGGCACCTACTACTCTCCCCGACACTTTCACGGTTTCACCAGTAAATACTTCTTCAGGAGTCAATCCAACTGTTACATCGAAGGTTCTATCTGCTCTTCTGTCTTCCCCGTCGCAGTTTTCCACGTTTACGTTTCCTGTGGCTCTCGCTGTATCTGAGTTTTTGGCATACACTGTAAATTCTCTGTTGCCTGTGTATTCGATGTCTCTGAAAACTAGAGACTCCTCAATGGTGCTTTTGCGATCTATTTCGACTACTCTTGTATTTACTCCTCCAAGTCCTGCGCCCCAGACTGCCAGTGTTGTGTCAGAGTTTTCTCTATTTCTTAAATCAAAGTTTACTCTCAGATTTTCTCCCTGGCAAACTTTTCTGCGGTATTCCAGAGACCCTACACTTATCTGGGAGCTTTCGTAGTCTTCATCATCGTCCAGTTCAAAGCTCAGAGTTCTGTAATCGTTTTCATCCAGCTCTACGTTCCTGCTCTCTGTTTCATACCTGTTCTTTGAGACATGTACTTCGTAGTCTCCTGGTTCGAGCCAGAAGTATACTTCACCGTCTTCATCAGTGTATTTTGACCTGAAATCTCCGTTCTCAACTTCAGCGAAGGCGTCTTCCAGATCATCTCCGTTTTCATCTTCAACTCTGACCTCCAGGCGTGCGTCATCAGAATCCCTGTCTCTTTCTCCGCCACCGGATCTTCCGAAAAACTCCACTATCTCAATATCGGAAAGAGTCGATTCTCCGCCAGCTCTGGCTTTCGCAACGAAACCTACGCCCTCTTCTCTTTGGCTTGTGAAATCTTCTTTAGTAACGCTACAGCTTTCTGAACTCGAGCAGTCTTTATCTTTCACTTTTATCCAGTCCGTATTTCGATTCTCGTACCTTTTCAATAGTTCAAGGCTTTCAATCCTGTTTCCTGACGCCTCTGCTGATATATCAATGGAATCACCGGCCTCGACGTATCTTGGTAAGTCTTCTACAGTTACAGAATCTATTCCTGCAGCAGGATTTTGCTGAGTTCTTTCTGTAAATTCAACTGTTTCAGTGCTGCTTGAAAGACTGCTGTTGTATGTATAGGCAGATATACGAAAGTTTTGCGTAGTATTTACCTCTGAACTGTAACCTGTTGAGACTTCACAGTATTCTACTTCGTTGCAGTTTTTCTCCCGTATTGCACTCCACTCGCTACTGTTCTGGTTTTTTCTCTGAACCTCGATTCTCTGTATTCCTGATCCTTCAGCGTCTCCGCGTATCTCAAGGTTTCTGGAAACTTGGTGTGTTTGAGGAAGACTACCAATATCTACATCTGTGATTTCTGGAGGAGTATATGGTTCTGTGAAGCTTATCGTTTCTATACGTGAGTTCTGGCTCTGGTCTCCGGCAGTTATTCTTGCTCTGAACTGCTGGTCGTCGGACTCATCTGAACTGTACTCTGTTTCTGCTTCGCAGGTATTTTCCTGCTGGCACTCGCTTGAGCTTATGTCTGCCCAGCTTGCACCGATTTTTCTCTGTATTTTCAGTGTTTCAAGGTTTTCTCCTGTAGTTGAAGCATTCAAGCCGATTTGAACACCTGTGTCGGCTTCATCAACTGTTTCGAGATCAACTGAATCAATAAGATCCTCAGGAGGAACTTCTGTGAATACCACGGTTTCTTTCTCGGAGATTTCCGCGGTTTCTCCGGAGCGTCCCACGAAGACAAAATCTGTGTAACCGGTCCAGCTGCTGATGAAGTTCGCAGTTAGACTACAGGACGAGCCTCCACAGCTTGATGATTCCAGCTCGACCCACTCTGTACTTCCCCCTCTCCTGTAGAGCACTTTAATCGAATCCAGGGAACTGCCCTGCGCTGAGCCTGAAACTTCCAGTAAATTTCTCTCAGGGTAGCGGGACGGCAAATCATCGATTGAAACTGAGTAAACACTTGCAGAGCCTGAAGAGACCAAGAAAATTAACGCAAAAACAGTTAGAAATTTTCTTCTAGAAATCAAGGAATTCAACCACCTCTCTATCTTCTATGTTATCGCCATCATCCGACTCTGCAACAGCGTAGAATCCAACTATCTCTTCCTTACTATGCTCGTAGTCATCAAACTCTATAGTATACTCGGTGAAACCGTCTTCATCGATTTCATCTCTCTGTAGTTCCACAAAGTTGGCGGAAGGTCTACCTGTCTCATCTTGCTCTAATCTATATTTAAGTTCAATATGCGAGAGATCGTAGCCTGAAACTGTGGCTTCGATATCAAACTCTTCGCTTAGGTCTTTATACTGTGGAAGATCCCCCACGTTTACGCTGGATACGAAAGGATCTCTGTAGCCGCCATTATCTGAATCATCTGAGTTCGTAGGGGTGTTATCCGTAGGCTCTTCAGTACCATTATCTGTAGGCTCAGAATCAGTAGGTGTCGGGGATTCTGGTTCTGGTGAGGTAGGCGTCCCGTTTCCGGGTTCCGTAGGACTTGGTGTGCCATTACCGGGATTATCTGTCGTATCGTCGTCGCCCTCCAGGAAGATTTTTCCAAGCGTCGTTAGTCCAGCTACTCCTGCAGCTGATGTTAGAGCGGCCCTGTAAAGAAGTTGTCTTCTCCGTATCTCGTCATCATCAGCCATAGAATTGTTGTTTAGTAAGGGTAGTAACTCTTTAATATGTATCCTTTTCGGATGTGTAAACAGTTGAGTTAGAGAATTTTTCCCACAACTATTCTCGCGCTTATCCTGCTACAGGAAGAGATAGGTGATAAGATCTAGGTAAAGTGAGAGGAAACTCCTGTCTCTGGAAGATTTAGCAGGGCTTGAATACATCTCAACCTCGTCGCTGTAAATTATCTCGCCAGATGATTCGACCTCCAAAATTCCTGTATAATTGCCGGATTCTCCGGGTGAGACATAGAAGAAAACGTTTTTTCTTTCACCTCTATCCAGTGTAGCATTCTTGACGGTTTCAGAAGTCCAGTTAGCAGGAAAGTTTTCCATTCTGACAGTGTAGTTCTTGCTCTGGTTTCCTGTATTGTAGAGGCTTACCTTCAGAAGGCCTGCCTCGTTTTCAACTGTCGTAACCTGCCCTGGGAAGCTTGAAGCCTCCGATCCCTGTTCAAGAACATTGACGTAAGTTTCTGAAGAGTCTCCTCCGCCATAACTTAGTGCACGGACCTTGTAACTGTACTCGCCCGCTTCTGGAGCAATCACGTCAAAACAGACTTCTCCCTTCGAGTTTCTTGACTCGAGAACATTTTCGTTCTCCAGAAGCACAACTTCCGGTGTTATAGCCGATTCAACTTCAGAACAGACTTCAAAACTGTCTCCGGAAAAAGTCTCGGAAGGAGCACTGATTTCTCCGACCGACGGAGAAGGAACTGAGTTAAGTTCTTCCATTTCTGAAGAATCCGGGGCAGCAACTGTTACAGTCAGCCGCCCTGCTTTCCCGGGCCTGAAATATGTTTCAAAATATCCTCCGCGACCGGTCTGTATATCAGAGATTTTTTCGCCGTCAACCAGTAAGTCAAGAGGAACAGAACCTCTAGAGCCGTCAGCAAAACCTTTGACACGCACGACTTCATTTACAAACGCTCTGTCATTTCCTCCAAGTGGATAAATACTCATATCTATATTACTCACGGTTTCAGGATCTCCAGGAACGTCGCATTCTCTGACATCTATTTCTCCGGTTATAGAATCGGTTTCAGAGTTACTTGCTGTTACAGTAAAGTTTTCGCTTCCGGAACCATCGATATCTGTAAATATGAACCTGTAATTTTTGCTTTTGCCTGATTCAATCACAAAGCTGTTGCCGGTCAAGATTTTATCCAGTCCTTCACCGGTCATACGCACTACCTCGTCTTCCTCGCCGGTATTAGATACTTTAACTGTGGCCGAGAAGCTCTGGCCACGACAGACTGAGTCAGGAGCCCTGAGATTTGAAACCTGCAATATTTCCGTCTCTTCCTCTGGTTCCTCATCTTCTCCTGACATCGTGAATATGTAGATAGAATCTTCGTCCTCTTCAATTGATATAGTTCTTCTGAGTGTGTTAAAATCTTCTTTCCTGATTTCAAGGTCGTATTCTCCGCCTTCAAGATCTAATTCGGCACTATCAAGGTTCTGGCGCTCTATATCAACGTCTTCGCCTGAAACTTCCAGATCAAAGTCATCCAGGTCATCTCCGGAAGAGTCTCTGATATCAAGATTTACTGTAGCTGAACCTGCTGAAACGAAAATTGTCAGGATCAGAGCCAGAGAAAGTTTTCTCAGGTATGAATTTTTCATGTCTGCTAGAGGAAAATTAGCCTCCAACACTTAAACCGATTTTCCGAGGACTCAGTCCGCATTTACTTTGAATTCAACGGCAACCTTCCTTTTCGCAGGTGAAAAATCCGCCACAACACGTTTCTCAAGCACTTCAACCTCCAGGTCAAGCTCATCTGCTTTCTCCCTGACCTCTTCGATAACAGGCCTGTAGAGATCTTCCTCGTCCTGTACGCTGTAAGCTACAAGCACACCTCCATTTTTCACAGATACCACAGCTTCATCCACGAATTCCAGAGCATTTGTCGGAGAAGGCATCAAAACTCTGTCAAACTTCCCAAGCTCAGGACAGATTTCTCTTACATCACCCTCTATCATCTCAACCCGATCAGAGACGCTGTTCATTTCTATATTTTCACGTGCGTACGCGACAGCCTCAGGGTTCTTCTCCACACCGACAATTTTCCCTGCTTCAGAGTTTCTCGCGATCGTTACCGCGAACGGTCCGGCGCCGGCGAACATCACAAGAATTTCCTCACCAGATTTTACAGATTCAAAAATTCTCTTCCGCTCCGTACCTTCGCGCTCAGAGAAAAACATCTTCGTGGGATCAACCTTCAGACGCGTACCATGCTCTTTATGCACTGTCTCGGTCTTCTCGCCATAGATTTTCTTGTAACCACCTACACGGAACTCTCCGCTAACTTTCTCAGTCTTCAGAAGTATAGAATCCAGGCCGGGATTGTGTTTGAGAATCCCTTCGATCGAGTCTTCCCGAGAAAGTCCGTCCAGCTCGCTGACCGCCACGATATCTCCGACACGCTCATAACTCGGCACCTCGAAATTTTTCCTGTCTTCCTCGTCTTTCAGGACGGATACATCGTTTTCCAGCTCGTCTTTCACTGTGTTCAGAGGTTCGTCGACGAAAATTTTCTCTCCACTCCGGGAACGTTCTACGACATCTTCAGCCGAGAATTTTTCGGATGAGAAAACCACTAATTCCAGTTTTGAATCGCCTTGAGTCGCGGTGAATCTGTTTCCGTTTCTCTCAACAGTGAATCCTTGTTTCTCGAACAGTTCTCTTACTTTTTCCTCGAGTTTGGATTGTTCCATACTTCGGGAGCCGGTCTCGGAAGTTAAATCCTTACGGGTCCAAAAAATTCCCATGCTACACATTGTAGGACTCGGACTAGACGACGGCGAAATCACACAGAAAGGAATCCAGGCAGTAGAAAACGCCGAAAAAGTCTACGCAGAGTTCTACACTAACACAGAAACCGTAAATATCGAGGAACTCAAAGAAAAAACAGGCCAGAGTATCGAAAGACTCTCAAGAGAGGAAGTGGAGCAGAAGGACAAAATATTGGAATCTGCCAGGCAAAAAAATACTGTTTTCCTGGTTTCAGGAGATCCTCTGACAGCTACGACTCATTACGATATCAAGCACCGTGCAGAGAAAGAAGATATCGAGACGGATGTTGTTCATGCGCCTTCAATCCTGATTTCAATCGCTGATACGGGTTTGAACGTCTACAAGTTCGGTCGCGTCGTTACGCTTCCTGAGAACATGAGGCCAGATTCTATAATTGATCATATCGAGAAAAATGACTCTGTAGGTCTTCACACGTTAGTTCTTCTTGATATAAACTACAGTGCGGAAGATGCGGCAGAGAAACTTGTAGAGATGGATTCAGAGTTGGTCGGTCGCGAGGTTGTGGTGGTCGAGCGGGCGAACTCTGATGAACAGAGAATTTCTGTCCGGGATCTTGAAGATGTTTCTGGTCTTGGTGAGACGCCGCATTCGATAATTTTTACCGGTGAAACCTCTCACAAGGAGGAAGAGTTTCTGGAGGCGTTTCGATGACAGAGTTGGACAAGACCCAGGAAAAGTTGAAGGGAGAGACTGAGAAATGGCTGGAGCGCCTTGATGCCGAGCTTGAAGGTGTTAACGAGGATGTCGATCAGATGGAGAATGTGCTTGCGTACCGTGATGATACACGGCATTTCCTTAAGGAAGAGGATTTCATCAGGGCATGGGAGGCGGTGATTTACGCCTGGGGTATTCTGGAGACTCTTCAGAGGCTTGGAAAGATCGAAAATTAGTTCTCCTTTTTGACTGCACAGTAGCAAATATAATAGTTTGGATGTATTATTCTGTCTGTAGTGGTAAACAATGATTGAGTTTGAAGACCTGACAGATGTGCAGCAGCAGGCTCTGGTTGATGCGTTTGGTGAGCCTGATGATTACAGTCCGCCGAGATTTTCCAGGGTAGATGATCCTGTGGAGGCAGCTGGCTATGAAGTCTTCAGGGATTCTATGGAGGGATTGTATGTTGAACAGGGAGATATGGACGATGAAAGATTTGAGTCATACAAGAAACGTGGAATACTGCGTGAGGAAGAAGATGGAGACGTCGTTGTAAATTCTGTATGGAGAGATTCTCAGGTCGAAGAACTTCAGGAAAATGGCATGGTGGATTTCGATGCTGTAGAGCTGTATGAATCTGAAAACAGGGATGATATGGTTGTCCTGGATAGTGGAGAAGGCTTCAAATTTGATATCCGCGACGGTTCGCTCACGTACGAGTTGCCGGGAACAGATACTGTTAATGATGCCGAGTATGAATCCGGTGAGAAAGTAGAGGAAATCACAGAGGATTTTGTAAAGTTTTTCAGCTCAGAAGAGGATGAAGAAGACATAAACTCTGGCTACGAGAATATTATTAGTTCAAAATCCGGAGAAAAATTTAGAGACGGAGGTGAGATAATGGAAGACTACGATGAGATCAAGGAAGAGCTCGAGGAATTAAGAGGAGTTACACAAGAGTTTTATGAACTGACTGAAGACGCTGCTGAAAACACTGGGCTCGCTGAAGATGTTGTTGACCAGGTAAATGCTGTAGAAGGCATGGTGAATGATTTATGGGCTTCTTACAGGGAAGCTGAGAGCAACTATGACGACGCAGCGGATCAGATCCACGAGATGGACAGGATTGTAGAGGGAGTTTACAGGACTATTGATGTCGCAACTGAGAAGCTTGGATCGATCTACGAAGATCTTGAGGAGAACGTCCAGGAAACCGGCGAAACTCTGGAAGATGCATATGGCAGACTTGAGACTCTTGCAGGGAGAACCACTCCGGACTTCACACCTGATCCAAGAGTTAGAGAGGTCGCTGATAAAATTGAAGGGACTGACGTCGATGAGTTCGACGAATTTGTCGAATCCTTCGAGGAGATCGGGAGCTCGGAATAAACTCTCACTTATTTTTTCTTTACTTTTTGCCATCCGTATATTTCTTAAATGTTACTTGTCAATAACAACATAATGAGGCTTTTTGAAGTCGGAGTCAGCAGACCTTTACCTACTCCTGAAGGAGAGGTAGAGGCCGAGAACAAGGTAAACATCGTCCGCGATGGAGAAGGCGATTTCTATGCACAGGTCAGAGCAGACCTTGACGCTCCTTACAGAGATTCGAACACCAGTTATTTCGACCAGTCCAGAACTTTGCTGGATTTAGCTGAATCAGATGTAACAGAGTATTTCAATAATTTTGATTTTCCCAACGATAGCTCGCCGAATACTCCTGAAGACGCGGTGACGCTACGGTATCTCCCTGGAAGGAGTGAGGGATTTGAGAAGAGTTTCAACCGGTCGAACGCTCAAATGTTCGAGTACGTGCCGTTTATGAATGATCTGTTTGGAATAGAAAATCAGAGAGTTTTCGGCCAGAAAATATTTCAGCAGGTTCAGGAAGAAGTTGAAGAACACGTAAGCCAGGAGGATTTCATGGCCTGGATTACGGATGTCGAGCCGGAGATGTACCAGATGCTTCTGGACAACTATCAGCAGCTTGCTGAAAGCGAACAGTTCTTCCACAGGGATGTAGTTGATGAAAAACAGCTGGAGAAAAAGGCATTTGTGGAGTATATTGCAAGAGAAGTTCTCCACCAGCAGATGGAAAATTATGAGCAGACTGGTCCAAACGATCTCTCAGCTGAAGAAGTTTTCGCCGAACTGCCGGGATACAGAGTGCTGGCGGACAAAATTCCGCATATAGGCGATGAAACACATTTTGAAACAGAGTTCAAAGATCCTTTCGGCCAGAGTCTCCTGAACTACGTCGAGGAAAGAGAAAACAGGGAGGAAGCCCGTGATTTACAGGATTTCTCCTCAACTGGGAATTCTGGTCCTGTAAGGCAGACTGAAAGCGATGGAGGCCAGAATCTGCTGAAGGAAAGCGGGTTAGCCTCTGTTGAGAGAGTGCTGACTCTGAAACCTGAAGAAATCACAGCTTTTCTCGGAGGTGAGGTCTGATGTCTTCAGCACCTGACTCATACAACAGAGAAGATCTTTTCGAAACACTTCACTCGAATATTTCCGGCCTCAAAGACACGGAAGAATACTCAGAAGAAGTTGTAGAAAAAGCAAGAGATATAGAGGAAGTCATACTTGAAGTCGAACAATCCTTTGATGAGCTGGAGGAATTTAGCGATACAGCCCAGGAATACATCAGATACCTTGAAGGACTTACTTCAGATCTGGGGGAAAGAATCGATGAGCTTGAAGAAAGCGATGGAGATGAAACTGATTACTCTGAAATTGAAGATCTTTTAGATAATCACCTTGCATGGATGGATGAACTCCTCGGTGAGTACATGGAAGATATCCCGGAGCCAGAAACGGGAATCACGTTCACTAACCACAAGAGCCCAACTTTCAACTTCGGCGTAGAACCATCTGAACCTTCTTATGGTAATTTCAAGAGTCCGACTTTCAACTTCGCAGGTATGCCGAGTTGGGGTTCAGGAGGCTCAAGAGGTACAGGAAGAGGATTTACAAACGTCCTGGAAAGCTGGGATGACTACAACTGGGAAGGATGGGAGGATACTGGCGAACCGGAGTTCGATACTCCGGCAGATTACGCTGAAAGCCGAGGTGTAGACACTTCTACCGAGCCTTCAACAGAGTCTTCCTGGCCGTCCATAAAGATCACATATCACCAGGAAGAAGAGGACATAGGCGCGTGGTTTGGAGATTCTGAAGAATACTTCCCGGATTCCTCAGAACCTGACATGCCATGGGGAGGAGCCGCAAGCTGAGGTCAAACAGCCAAAAAACTGGTTTACAACTTATAATTAAGCGAGTGTAAATACCAACCATGTACGCAGGTCAGCCAGAGGAAAACCTATTCTTCATACTGTTAATGGCTGCCATACTTCTAGCCCTCTTCTGGAACGACAAAATACCTGGAGGAAGCTCGGGAAGCAGTACAACAAGTACCACGAGCACAGGATCCCGTGGAGACGACACAGGCACTGAAGGATCAGGTCGTGATAGAGGACCAGGAAAAGACTCTGGTGGAGGAGAAGGTGGGGATACTACCTCCAGAACAGGTAGAGACCCATTTGTCAGGGTTAAAGAACAGGTAGATTCCAGAAAGCTTGCTTTCAAACTCAGTGCAGAAGCAGAGGCTCGCAGCAATGCGGATATAGTTGCTACAGGATTTGTCAAAATGAGCCACTACCCTACAGGCAGAAAACTCATCGACGTAGACTCTCCGGAAAAAAGCGACTATCTGAATAAAGGAAATACGTATGAACTGGAAAAGAAAGGTATGGCGCCTGGCGCTATACAGTACACGGCATGGACAAAAGACTCAGAAGGCAGGACTGGAACTTACTCCGATAATTTTGAAATAAAACCGGTCCATGAAGGAGAAGGCGACGGCGGAGGACCAGGTCCAGACGGCGGTTCAGGACCTGACATAGATATAGAGTACGGAGATGGCGATGACGGTTCTGACTCTACTGATGGCTCATCAGATCCTACAGGTGATCCTGACGGTGGTTCCGGAGGCGCTCAGATACAGATACTGGGTATATCTCCCCGTGATTCTGAATTGGGTATTGATGTCAAAGATATTGATGTGACGATTTTTGCACAGGCTGAACCTGGCTCAACTCTAGAAATGTTAGTTATAGAATTTGAGTGGCCTACTGGTTCCAAGTATAAGAATGAGATCGACGTGTCAGGTGATGCTTTAAGAAAAAATGAAAGTCTCAATTTCTGGCTCGAGAATAGTATGTCTCTACCTGTTGAAGGAAACTATGGTTTGAGAGTCTCTGTTGCTGATAATTCGAAGAATAAGGATAGTGACTACGGCACAATAGTTATAAACAAGAAATCAACAAATTCACCTATGGCATCAATTGAGGACTTACATGATCAACAGGACCGTGAAATAGAACTTTTTCATCAGGGAGTAAAAGAACTTGAAACCTTACATGAAGATACCGAAGAGCAAATAGAGCTGGAAACTAATTTGCTTGATGAAGCAAAAGATATTCTACAGAAGCTGAATGATCTTGAGAATGTAGAGGAGGCAATCAGAAACCATCTGATAACGGAGCTAGATGGTACCCGGAATATGGGGCCACGTCAGCTCAAAAGTATGTCAGAATCAGAATTAGAGGAAATGGCTTCGGAAGCCGAGCTGACAACTGCACTTAATGAAGCAATTGCAAGTACAAGTTTCCATAATTCTTCTGGATCGATCAACACTGCTCGAGATCTGAGCAGTTATGTCTCAGACTTAATGATGGAGTTTGAGGACTTTCAGGATACTCTGAACAGGGAAAGGCAGCATCAGGCAAGAGATAATTCTCTTACACAAAAAATTGAGAGTCAGGTCGAAGAGGGTCTGGATCTAGAGAAAAAGAATGCGAAACTTATCCGGAGTTTCCTCGATAATGCTGCAAGTTCAACTTCAGCGAGATAATATCTCTTATTTCATTTTTCTCTTTCTGTAATCAGGAATTATTTAAGTTGAGACACACAGATTTCATACATGAAAGATCCCTGGAAGTATATTGCTTTTCCGGCTGCGGCTGTCATAGGTTACCTGGCGTCGCTGGGTTTAACCAGTGTTGTTTCAAGCAGTATAGGTCTTTCTGAGACTTTGGCCAGGTTTGCTGTTATCGGAGGTACAGGGCTTCTTGCAGGTTTCATGGTTGACGAGGTTATCCCGGCTTACATCGAAAAAGTCCGTAACGGCGGCTTTGGTGGTGGGGGCGGCGATGACTTCGGTGGAGGAGACCTTGGAGGTGGTTCCGGCGGAGGCGGTGACGATGACTTCGGCGGTGATATGGACTTTGGATAGACGAAAAATCCTTCTTTTCTCAGTAGTTGCACTGATTTTTCTAGGAGCGGCATCAGCTTTCCACACGGACGGATTCTCAAGTTATGACAGCTACGGCCAGTATGGAACACATTACCCGAGTCTGGATGATCCTCGTCAGGCGTTGACAGAGTTTGTGGCGCCGTTTCTCCTGATCGCGCTTATTTTCCAGAGAGGATACCAGAGAGCTTTAACTTATACTTATGCTGATGAAAGCAATAACCCGTTTGAAGGTTACAACAAGAAATCTGAGCGGAAGAAGGTCAGGAAGTTCTCACTTATCATGTCTTTGGCTACTGCGGGGATTATAGTTCCAACACCATGGTTCCAGATTATACGCTTATGGGTGGCAAACCTCTTCAGTCTTATCGGAATACTGTTCTTCGGCGCTATATTCGTAGCATTCGTCTGGGTAGTATGGAAAGGACTCAGCTAAACCGCTAAAATCGAAAAACCATTTAAATTAAAGTAGGTAGTTACTTCACATGGGTAAAAAGAAGCTATTCGCAGTATCAGCTTTTCTACTTTTCATACAGTCCGCCGCAGCTCAAAGTCAGGGAATAATCCCGCTTTTCGCTGAAATTCTAGGACTTCCATTAGGAAACATCTATACTTCTATCGGAGTTGCTGCAATAATCGGGGAAATGATAATTTTGATCTATATTCCGATGAAAATCGGGGCCAGGAAACTGGGGATAGAGAGAGATGTACTGGGATCTGGCACCAATGGAGGTAGGAATATTGCAATTATTCTTTCAACGCTCATAGTGCTGTCTCTTCTTGGTGTCTCAGCTCAGACAGGTAGCTTTACGTTTTCACAGGCATTCCAGCTTTACGGTGCCCTCAGTATTATAGTTGTATTAGGCGTTGCAGTCCTTGGACTTGTGGTTGCTCTATCTTTCATCAGTAGTGGTGGTAGTGGCATGTTAAGCATAACTTCGGGGGCAGGAAAAAGATTGCAGGGTCAGGGATTCAAAGAGAAGGCTAAAGGACAGAAGGAAATCAACAAATACAAGAAGAAATTTGAGGAATTAGAAGCAGAAGAAGAGCAGATGGATGAAGATGTAGATGATGACATACTGGAGGATGATGAAGAGGCAGTGAAGATTGAGGAGGATTTGGTCTCTAAGATCAAGGATTTGCTTGATCACATGTCTCATGATCTTCAGAATGATATAGAGGAAGTAGATGATGCTTTAGAAGAGCTTAAGACAGCTTTGAAATATACGAAGGACGAAGGACCAGACATAGGTTATGCTTCAGCAAGGATCAATAGAGCTCATGCATACCTATCTCACTTGAATAATGAGATAATTGAGGATGCTAGAAACGATATTTCAAGTGGGGCGGCAAATTACAACGAGTTTGATTTCCGTGAGCTGATAACGCAGGATGAACCTAGCTCTACTGGGTCAAGAACTTTGCTTTTCCAGGGACCTTACTCTGGAGTTCGTACAGATATTCGTTCTCAGGTAGATCCTTATCCGACGGGTGGTGGAAAGATAAAATATCCGTCGGATTATGCCAGCGCTGATCTCAGCAAGATAGGGGGAATAGATCTTAATTTCAGGGATGGTGTTTTAAGCAATCTATCGACAATTAGTGCTTCGCATCCTGACTATGGTATCTGTGAGGCCAGAGAGGATATAGGGAAGGCAGAAAACTCTGTTCAGGCGGTGATAAAGGATACAGAGGCTGAAGACGAACTTGAAGGCGACGCATTTGAGGAGCTTTTCGACGCGCTTGAAGGAGATGGAGGTCTACTGAAGATCCATGGTCTCATAGGTGAAGTCAAGAAGATGTTGAAGGGATTGGAAGAAGAGAATGAGAAGCTTGAAAAGACAGCAAAGGAACGAAGCTGGAAGGAATTGTTCGAGGAAGTAGAATCGGATGAAGATGCTGTTGAAGACCTAGAAGACTATGTAGATCACATAGAGGATTTAGAGTCTCAGATAGAGCCTGAGCTTGAAGAGGTCTACAATGTCCTGAGGAAATTGATCGACTTTGATTCACAGGAACTTGAGCAGTTGAACAATGACAAGCACCTGCTTACAGAAATCATACAGCACTCTACAAATGGGGGTAGCGGTGTTCCTGGAACTTTAGCAGACTTTTTCCAAGCTGCTGAAGCGGCTTTAGCACCTTTACCACCGGAACAAGCTGAAGCATTGGATGAACTCAAAAATGTCTGCCAGCAAATCACAAATGATGCAGGAGAGATCAACAAGGCTGCAGACAAGATACATGACGTTGATAAGCGTGATAGCGGCAGAGGTAAGGAAATCTTGGAGGAATTAGATTCGATAGTCTCCTAAACAATTTTTAAGCAAGCATTGCGAACACTAATTTAGTTCAATGGCAGATGACTTGGAGCTTCTGGAGCAGGATGCTGAAAGGCTTCACAGAGATCTTCAGAGAGGTCATCTGAGGGATATACCTTCTGTTATACGTGAAATGGAGGGTTTGATGAGTGATGAGACGGATATTCTCAAGAACAAGATAATTAAAGAAATTGAGGGGCTTGAGTCTGCGAGAGATGAGCTTGACTACGCTTTAAGGGTTGAAGGTGAAGAAGTTGACAAGGCCAAGACTGTAGAGGAAGAATGGGAGTCTTTGATGAATGAGGTCAGGTCCTATGATGATGATGGTGATGATGTTGTCTCATATCACGTTGAAAAAGTAGTCATGATGTTGAAAGATATAGATACTCGTTTGTCCAATATTCTTGAACTGAAGAGTGAAGAGAAAAGTGAGTTGGCAGGATCTGGCAAAAATCTGAAAAAATTTATCTATCAGGATCTAAAAGATGCTTCCCAGACTCATCAGAAGATTGCAGTTTTCAGACAAGTTCTTGTTGAAGTATCCAAAGAAACTTTTGCTGAAGAAGGTAGATTTGGCACTAATTACGAGCTTGCTAAAGAACTAGGAACTTCTGAAATTGAGGAAATTCAGAGTTCATGGGTTCAGTATGAGAAACACGTAGGTCAGTTAGATCAGAACTGGCTTCCTAATATTCTTGATAAAGAGGAGGAATTTCTTGATCTTCTTGAGGACGTCTCAAGCGAGATAGAAAATTTGATCGAACTGGATCATGAGCTACTGGCTCAAATTGAAGAGGATTCAAGGGAAGGTTCTAGATTCTTGGGACGGAATAAGGGAGATCTAGTAGAATATCTCCAAATGAAGGAGGTGACAGGTGGTGGTAAATATGTTTCTGAATCAGAGGATTTGGAATCTACTACAGATAAAGCCAAAAATGTTCTAAAAGATATTTCCAGGAAAGTGGAAAAACTCAAGTCCGAGTCTCACAGTGAGGAAGATGGTTTGGAAGAGATGCTACCTGATCTCAGAAATTATGCAAATAATCATAAGAGGGATATTCGACAGGAGAAAGACAGGATTGAGGATTTAGAGGTCAGTGAGGAGGAGCTAGAACTTCCGGATAAGTATCCTGCTCCTGTCCAGAACAAGGCTCAGCAGATAGTTGATAATATTCAGAAGATAAAAGCTGCGAAGAACGGCGAGTTCTGGGATACGCCTATACAGTCTGAGATATCCGATTTAGAGAGAAGAGTAGAGAATTTGCACAGGATTCATGACACTGAAGTTGATGATATCAGGGACTTTGAGTCCCGTGCAGAGGAGATAAGATTGGTTCTTGAAGGAGATCCTTCTGAGGGAGACTCTGTAACTGGTATACTTACAGGATTCAGAAGTTTAATGAAGGACAAAGAAGGTGTTGATACTATATTAGATCTCCCAACTCAGGATCAGATTACCCGCGATTTCAGAGGTGTAGATCTCGATGAGCTTCCGGATCACTTCAGCGATAAGGTGAGAAGTCTCAGGTCAGGAACTTCTACAGGGGGATTGAATCCGAATGATTTCCTGACTCAGCATGATATACTTGTAGGAGGCAGGAATTTTGATCACGGGCTCTACTATCTCCTTCAGAATCCTAGAAGAGATGATCCAAGTCAAAAAGGAGGTCTGGTTGGAAAGCTTGAGCAGGACTTCATGAAAATTTATGGAGAGGAGGAAAAGTCGGAGAATCTCTTCGAACAAGTCAGGAAAGAGCTTGATGACATAAAATCCAAGAAGCAGGAGCTCCAAGATGCTCTGGATGATTATGATACTATCCAGGAGGAACTGCAGGACGGAACTGCTTTAAATCTGGGAGAGTATGGTGAGAGGATGAATGTCTCGGGGGCGGTTCAGGAAGCTGCGGCGGAAAAAATATACAGAGATCTTGACGAATCTGCCAATACAAAGGCACAGAATCTCAGGAGAGAGATAAGTCAGCAGCTCAGACCATGGGTTGAGGAAGATCTAGAGCAGCAAATATCTAGGATTGAAGAGGTTCTCTATAATGAAGAAGGTTCAATTCTGGACGAGGATCAGTTCGAAGAAGAAGAAATAGAGAAGGCGATAAAATCTATAACACGGTCGCTGAATGATTTAGTTGAGGAAGTAGGGAGCAGCTCCTCGGCTATAGGAATGAATTCTGAAGTGGAATTTGTAATCGATAAAATTATAGAATCTCTGAGAAACATTGCGGAGAAAACGACAAGTCTTGAAGAAGAACACGATCAGGATCTCAAATCCTTCGTCGAGTGGGCTCAAGAATAAAATGTTTCGTTTGAGTTAGATCAGAACTGTTTCAATTCGGTCAAGTCTCATTATCCTATCGTGACCGATTTAATTATTTAAAGGAGGAGAGGCTTAATTACGTGTAAGAGGTTATAAAATGGCAACTGTCAACATGTTGATGACTAAAATAATGAATAGCCCGATGGTTTTTGTTGCAGGGCTTGCCGCTGGTTACATCGGCGCTAAAATTAAGCAAAAATTCGGTAGAGGCGGCGGAATTGGTGGAGGAGGATTCCCATGAATAAGAATATTCACGAGTACCTCTATGAGGTTGAGAACTGGATTGATGAAGTTGTTATCGCAATCCTCTCATTCGGAGCTATTTTTGTAACAACCTATGTGTTCTTTGTGGCTCCAGGGTCAATAAGTTTCCTGGATCTTGGGCATACTGTCCAGCCATGGATCACAATGCTCGCGTTGATGATAATAGGCCGTGAGCTGTGGTTGATCAAGAAAGCTATTTACCAGAAATGGGATATAGAAGGTGTATAACTGAATGGCTTACAATGATGTAGGGACTTTTGGCAACTTGATTACACAGATGGAGGAGCTAGGATTCTTCTCCGGTCTTCTTCCTTTTGTAGTGACCTACACAATCTACTTCTTCATGCTGAGGAAGGTAGCTGGAGAGATAGGTCTAGGTGGAGATGACAGCAATGCTGAGGATATGTTTGCGGCTATACTGTCGATTGCGTTCGCGTTTTTCACGTCCAGATTTATAATCGCGAATCCGTACTTCCAGAATTTCTTCTCCCAGTTCCTAGGAAGATTTACGGTTATAGTGGTCGGAATACTAGGCCTACTGGTAATGCTTGGATGGGTTGGAATAGACCTTCAGAAGAAAAACTCTGTAGGCTATATCTTGGCATTGCTAGTAGTAGCTGCGTTTGCGGTTTCAGGGGGAATCAGTTCGTTCCTGCCGCTTCAGAGCAGGAATGAAGTCCTGAGTACTGCAGCCGCGTTCCTGAGCTTTACGATAGAGACAGGTCTGATCTTTGTAGTCCTGATCTTTGGACTGCTATGGTGGACTATGGCAGACAGCGGAGAAGACAAGGAAAATGAGAATCCAGTCTGGGATATCTTCAAGGCCTTTGGGAATGCAGGCTCCGATGATGAGGGAAGCGGCGGAGGAACAGGATAGAATCTGGAGGTATTTGAGCCATGGGAGCATTCGATGTAATCGTTCAGGTCATGACGGAGATGGGTTTCCGTCTTTTCCTCCCATGGCTTCTAGTCCTCGCCGTTACATACGGACTACTTGAGAAGTATCAGGTAATTAGTGACGAGACACAGGTCAACGGCTCCATCGCTCTTGCGATGGCTTTTCTAACTATTCTTGGAGTAAATCAGTACGCTCCGGCAGGAATATTCACTAACTTCGCTGCAGCAGTTTCATTTGGTCTCTTTGGTTTACTGGGGTTTATGGTCCTAGTTGCAATAACAGGTTACGATCTGGAGAACTACGCGAGTGGAGGCACGCCACGCTACTTTGCTGTAACTATTTTCGTAGTTTCATTTGTGGCCGTAGTAGTAAGTTACGTCGATATAGGGACAATTGTCGGACAGGGCGCGAATGCTTTCCAGGATGTCATTCTACCGATACTCATCCTGATATTCTTCATACTGATTGTTAGAGAGACTGCCAGAGCGTAAGATACAGCTTTTTTTGGAAAATAGGAGGTGCTGTAGGTAGGTGGAAAAACTTGATTAAGAGAAAAATTTGTGAAGTTTTTACTTGTTGAATGCGTCCATGTCTATGTCCTCTACTTCCTGGTTTGAAACCGAGGAATCTGTCTCTATTCCCTGTTCTTGTTTGATTTCCTGAACCAGTGAGGTCAGGTCTCTTATGTTGTCGACCAGTGATGGAAGCATCTGCTGGAATGCTTTTTCCAGTCCGCCGATACGCGACTCGTATGAGTCTATGTGATCTTCTATTTCGTCCATTTTGTCGACGAATTCCTTCTGGTCTTCGTCGTCACGGACTTCGAGATCGTGAACCCGGTTTTCCAAGTCTTCCATCTTGTCCTCTATTATATCCAGTTCTGCATAAAGATTCTGGAACTCTGTTTCAACTTTCTGGAAATTCTCTGCGATTATTGTTTCAATAAGCTCCTCAACATTCTGGTCAACGCTGTTTTTCGCTCCCTGCTGTTTTACTTGAGGCTGTTGCTGTCTCTGGTTGTGCTGTTGCTGCATTTGTTGCTGGTTTACCTGTTCTTGCTGATCGGGTTCGTCGTCGTATCCTTCGTCCATTGGGCTTACAGCCTCGTCTTCGCCTTGGTATGGGCTCATTGGTTGTGGTCCTCCCTGATCTTGGTTATTGCCTGTTGCAGAGGACGTTACTGCGTTGTTTATTGCTCTGTTTATCTGTTCTGAGGAGTACTGTCCCTGAAGTTCGTTTCGTATTTCATCTTCAGAGTATCCCTGCTCGAAGAGGCTTTCTACCGTTCTACTGAGATTTCCTCCTCCTATCTGACTTATGTTCTGATCTTGAGGGCTGGAACTTTTTTGACTGTCTTGACCGCTGTCTTCGTCGTCTTTCAGTCGTCCGAAAAGCTTGAAATCCATTCCAAAACCTCTTTTGTCCTCGTGTTTTAGAGTTTGTTGTCTTCTTATTTAACCTTCATTGTCTTTTCGGGAGATTTCCTGCATTTTCTCCTCTACAAGTGATTCAACTTTCTCTTCACGCATGTATCCTTCTTCCTCAAGTTTCTCGTTGACCTCGTTCTCAGTCATGAAAGCCGAGTTTATAGGGTTCATGAGATCCATGTAGTTTTCTATTTCCTCTAGTTCCTGCGAGGTCACGAACTTTCTTTTCTCCCTGTTAATGTTCTTGATATCCACTTCCAGGTTTGCCACTCTGTCACTCATTTCATCTATATCCGCGTCAAGACTCTGTATATCGTCGCTGTTTGACTCAGTCTTGTTCATCACTGTGTCGTCCAGAGCGTCGACTCTTGCTGAAAGATTCCTTATTTTCTCTTCCAGGTCTCGGACTCTACGGTTGAAGTCGTTAACCCGGTCAACCACCTGATTAATGATGTTCTGCTGCTGTGGCATATCTACCTAACCTTTTACCAATGCTCGAATTATAATGTTAGGTATGGACGTAAAAAACAAGGACGTATTTGACTATGAGTACGATGATGACACCGGCACCGTGGAGATCAACATGCTCGGCTCGATCTACGGCGCGTCCATAGAGGACTACCCTGAAGTCATGTCACGTGTCATAAATATTCTCCAGGAGATACCTGAAGCCGGTAACGTCGTTTTATCCGAGTCACGGGAGTATGAATACGAAGAAGACCAGATCACGCTTTTAAGAGAGATAGCCGAGGCAATACGAAGCATCTCATCGCAGGGCTATCTATCACAGGATATTCAGAGAGACAAGTGCAGCCAGCTCTATGAGAATAACCTTCCCGAAGTACAGAAAACAGTTTTCGATCAGCTCCGAAGAGATCCGGTAGGCGCATATGTAGAACTCAGGAGAAAGAAGAGGCATATGAGGCAGGATAAAGAACATGCTTATCCGCAGCAGCAGCGCTGCATCAAGTACTTTATTCAGGATGTAATCAACCCTGTCATGGACACTCTTGAAAACTGCCAGATGATCCAGAGAGCACAGGACTATCTCACAGGATATCATGTAGGAGATAGAGAAATTTACAGAGAGTTCTTCCATCCGCTGGTCCGTCCAAACTTTATGCTTACAAAGTACATGTCTCTCCCGCCTGAAAGAGGTGAGGAGAAGGCTAGGTATAACTCCCGTGGGAATGTAGAGGTATCGGTATACGATGTACCTGACCAGACTCGTCCAGTATATCATGTTGACCCTCCGGAGTTTAACTTGCCAGAGGAGAAGTACAAGCTTCTCGACGCCGCAAGAAGATTTATGGCATCTCATAAACCGGATGAGGGAGAGTTTGCACGTCCTGACAGGATGCAGGATGTATTCGAAAATATCGGCCGTGACATGTTGAGAGATATTGCAAATCAGATGGGTTTAAATCTCTCTCTAGATGAGCTAGATGCTCTTACAAATGTTCTAAATAGATATACTTCAGGTCTTGGGGTTCTAGAGCTCTTACTTGCGGATAAAAAAGTTGAGGACGTCTACATAAACTCTCCTATCGGTGAATCACCTATATACCTGACACATCAGGATTTCGGCGACTGTGAGACAAATCTGATACCTACAAGGGAAGAAGCGGAGTCCTGGGCCACAAGATTCCGGATCCAGTCCGGGAGGCCGCTTGATGAGGCAAATCCTGTACTGGATACGGAAACAGAGGTCAAAGGCGGAAAGGCTCGTGTAGCTGTAATACAGGAAAATCTCTCGCCTGAAGGTCTTGCATTCACTTTAAGACGTCACAGGTCCCGTATATGGACTCTACCTCTTTTCATAAAGAATAACATGATAAACAGTCTTGGTGCGGCTCTCGTGTCCTTCCTTGTTGATGGAAACAGGTCTCATCTTTTTGCAGGAACAAGAGGGGCTGGTAAAACATCTTTGATGTCTGCCGCAATGCTGGAAATCATGAAAAACCACAGGATAGTAACTGTAGAGGATACTCTAGAGCTTCCGATACCACAGATGAAGGATCTCGGATATAATATAGAAAGGATGAAGTCTCGTTCTGTTATTACGCAGGTCGAGAGCGAGATGAGTGCGGATAATGCAATCAGGACGTCCCTGCGTCTTGGAGACTCTGCCCTTGTTATTGGAGAGGTCAGGTCTGATGAAGCTCAGGCACTTTACGAGGCTATGCGTGTTGGAGCTGTAGCAAACTTTGTCGGAGGAACAATCCACGGAGAAGACGCATACTCTGTTTTTGACCGGGTTGTGAACGACCTGAACGTCCCGAGAACCTCTTTCAAGGCCACAGATATAATTGTCTCTGTAAATAAAATCCGCAGTCCGGATGGACTGGAGACTTACAGGCGTGTAACTGGGATAACAGAGGTAAGAAAAGAATGGGAAGATGACCCTCAGGAGGAAGGAGCGTTTGTAGAACTCATGAGGTACGATAGCAATAAAGACGAGCTCGTACCAACAGATACGCTTGTAAACGGTGAATCAGAAATTATAAGCCGCATATCTGAAAATATTAAGGGTTATAAGAACAACTGGGAGGCTGTCTGGGATAATATACAGTTAAGGAAAAAAATTAAGGAGGCAATAGTCCAGAAAGCGGAGGAAACAGGTAACGATGAGCTTCTGGAGGCTGAGTTTGTAAACAAATGCAATCAAAGGTACCATATTCTTTCAAAGCGTGTAAGCGAAGAGTACGGAGAACAGGACACGGAGAGGATATACGCACGCTGGAAGGAATGGTTGGACAGGCAGGTGGATTAGTTGGATAAATCCGAGGAGGAGAGAAAACAGGAAAAAATCCGTGAAATCGTCGACAATCTCGACAGAGATATTCAGAGACCTCCTTACAATAATTCATCCGGTGATCACGGTTATTCGAGAAGATACAGACAGTATAAAGAAGAAGAAGTTAAGGAGAGAGAGAAAAATACTTACACCAAGGTATGCCACAAAATGGCCTCGCTATTCAGTCTTGAGGCCGACGAATCCATACAGAAAAAACTTAATCCTTCACTAAATCTTCTTGACTGGGAACTTACTCCAGGAATGGTTCTTTCAGGAGCTATAGGGGTAGGAGTTTTTTCTATATTCGGCTGGGCCATCCTATTTCTGCTGAATATTCTCCTAGGCTCTTTAATACCTGTTTCTCTGATGCTAATTTCTCTAGCAGGTCCTGTTGGGGCAGGAGTTTACATGTTCTACAAACCTATATTCGCAGCTCAGAACAAGGTTATAGAAAGCTCCGGAGAAATGATTCTGGCAATCCTTTATATGGTAGTTTACATGAGGAGCTCACCAAACCTTGAAGGAGCCATACGTTTCGCGGCTTTGAATCTTGATGGCCCGGTTTCTCATGATTTGAAAGGTGTTCTCTGGGATCTAGAGGTGGGCAAGTATAATACGATCGATAAATCTCTGGAAAACTATACTAAGAGCTGGAAAAATTTTAACCAGGATTTCTTGGAGTCTTTGAATCTCTTGAAGGCGGCTATGAATGAGTCAAACAGCAAAAGACAGGAAACAATGCTTCAGGATGCGATAGACAATATACTTGACGGCACTCAGGAGAAAATGAAACATTATGCACAGGGCCTGAAGACTCCTGTAATGGTCATAAATGCCATGGGGGCCATGTTGCCAGTCCTTGGTATGATTATGCTTCCGCTTATATCTGTATTTATGGGTGGGGCTATAACACCGCTCCACTTATTCATAGTATTCAATATTATGCTTCCAGGGTTTCTCTGGATATTTATGCAGCGTGTATTAAGTTCTAGGCCTCCTACAGTAGCCTCTCAACCTGTTGACACTGGTACAATGCCGCCAAGAGGTAAATACAAGCTAGAATTTTTCTCAGAAGAAAAATGGATTCCAACATGGCCTATAGGAGCATTAATATTTTTCATAGTGGCTTTCTGGGGTCTAGGAGGTTATCTGATATATCCTCAGGTCTATCCTGTAAGCAATCTCGACCCGGCTACCGTACCGTCCTTATTCATGGAAAGTTCTGAGAGTCTTAATCCGCTGGTAATGCTTACTCGTTCAGTTAGTATTGTAATGGGATTAGGCCTCGGTATAGGGATTTCCAAGTATCTCGGAAACATATACAGAAAAGAAGCTGAGACAGATATAGAAAAAATGGAGTCTCAGTTCCCTAACGCACTTTTTGAGCTTGGTAACAAGGTTTCGGGAGGCACACCAATAGAAATTGCGCTCAAAAATGCTGCGGAGTCTACAAAGGATCTTGAAATCTCCGAACTGTTCAGAGATGCTTACATGAACATTGAACAGATGGGAATGACTTTTGAGCAGGCTATATTCGACGATGAGCACGGCGCTCTCAAACAGTATCCTAGCCAGATGATTGACACGATAATGAATGCAATACTCAAGTCATCCCAGAAAGGAACCAGCATGGCATCTGAAACGATGTTAACTATATCGAGATATCTGAAGGATGTTCACAAGACGGAAGAGACTCTAAATGACTTGATGGACGAATCTACGACCACTATACAGCTGCTGGCATACATGTTGGCTCCTGTAATTTCTGGTGTTGCTGTAGGTATGAGTCAGACTATAATAACAGCAATGTTTAAGCTTTCAAGTTCCATACAACCTCCTGAGGGCTCTTCAGGTGCAAGTCTAAGCGGGGCAGGGGGTGCAGGATTAGGAGGGATGCTTGAGGGCATGGATCAAGCTATACCTCCAGAATTACTTCAGTTTGTCGTAGGAATCTATCTAATACAGTTACTTTACATACTGGGAACATTCTACATGAAAATTGTTCACGGAGAGGATGTTACCTACAAGAATCTCTTTATAGGAAAAGTGATGATTTCAGGGATAATATTCTACACTATAACACTCTTGATAGTATCTTCACTGTTTGGCGGCGTAGTAGCCAATGTTTCTGTCTAGAGAATCCTAAGCTATAAATTCCACAGAAATCAAAATAGAAATGTGGATGATAAAATATCTTGGGGTGAAATAGCGCCGCTAGCGCTCACCCTCGCGGTAGCTGCAATGTTGTTGATGATATATGGACAGAGAGTTTATTAAGGCGGCATTAGAGCTCAAGCTCAAAGAGAGGAAGGGAACTGGTGCAGAAGAAGCCACAGGTACGACAGCATATCTAATACTTGGAGTGGCAGTAGTCGCGATAATGGGTATGATAATAGGTTCAATGATGCTTGGAGGTTATTTCCCGCAGTTCAGTATCCTTTCAGACTTCTCAGGGGGTTTTACAAGATAGATGAGCCAATCATCAGATTCTATGACTGGTATAATACTGATTCTTCTTCTAGCGGCAATTATAGGCGCAGTATTTATATCAGGCATACTCAACGACACAGGAGACAAGTTAGACAATAGGGTGGAGGTAGGAAGTCAGGACGTCATGATGAAGCTCATAATGTACGATTCAATGATTGCATACGGCTGCAGCACTGGAGGATGGCTTGATTCTGGCTCCGTGGCAGGAACAGACAAGTACTGGGGAGACTGGGAAAGATGGAAAACCAGGGGCGAACCTGCAAACAGTAATCCATTGGACTGGTCAAACCTGAATTCTTCGATGCCCAGAAAGTATGAAGGACTTCCATGCTACGGTACCGGAAGCACATTACCAGGGACAGGAAATACTGTTCAGAATATTCCTGGGTCTCCTATATCAAAAGAATGGAGGGACGATCAGGAAGGAAGGTACTCCAGAATAAAATTCTACGTTAACACGTCTACGGGTTCTCCAGGATCAGGTAGCATCACAATACCCTCCTGTTTTGGACATAACGTGTATGATGATGGAATAACTCCTGGAGGAATTTATGAACAGTATGAGGCGGGGAGCGGCCAGATGTCGAATAGCATATATCTGATGGCAGATAACCAGCAGGAGACAGGATTCAAACCTGAAAATGGGATAAACACAGGAGGTACAAATCCGAGCTGTTACCAGATTACTCAGGATTCCTACAACAGCGGAGGAAACTTCCTGAATAATGGTGCTGCTATGAATGTTAACGTTATTCTAGGTCCAGGTATAACTTGGTCGGATCCTGTTATTGACAAAAGTTCCACGGATACAGGAGATTTCCTCAACGGCGGATCTTTCGATATATTTGATATCACTTTCCCTGAAGGCACGAAAGGATATATACAGACAAATACTGGTTGTGACGAGTGGGCTACGATGGGAGGTTACCAGCAAGACGATCCTCCAGCACAGAACATGGAGGTAGGTCCTGATCACTGCGATAACAAAGTTCATCCGTTCATCGTGATAACGCATGTACCTTCATGATTTACTAGGGGAAAGTAATAAAAAGACTGTTCCCAAACAGATTGATATGTCAGATCGAGATGTCCTGAGACGCGAATTCCTTGGAGCTCTAGGCACTACAGCTGCTGTTGGATTAGCAGGGTGCTCTGGAGGAGATGATGATTCTAGAAATACTACAGGTACTGGATCAGGTACCGAAAAATCTGGACAGAATTCTCAAACTTCAGATGAAGCGTCTACAGATGGGGGTGAAGTTTCTCCTGATGGCCAACAAAGTCCAACTCAAAGTCAGCAAAACTCCGACTTAGGTGCTGGAGAGTATCCTGAATCTGAGAGTGATGGCTTAGAAGCTAGAACAGAAGAGCATTGGGAAAATTCAGGGTTGGATTTCTTTGGTTTAGAAATCTCTAATTATGATTTCCTTGATATGAGCGATTCATCTAACTTAGAGGAAAGAAGGGAAGCCACCTACAGCATCCAGGAAGCAATGACTTTGGCGGCTGGTAATTCCTCGGAATCAGTTTATATGGTCGTCCCGGATTTAGATAATCCTGATGTATACAACTTAGGAAGTATCAGGTTTTTCTCTGATGGCATTGATGATGATCCTGTTATCGGTGGTGCGGTGGCCGAACCGGATCCAAAGGATGAAGCAAGAGAGTCATACGTAGAATTTTTCAGGGATCATGTCAATCCTGAGGGCAGGAGCAAGTCTGTTTTCGCTGAGGAGGCAGTTGTGGATTCTTTCGGTACGGTCCCGGAGTATGCACGTGAGCCTCTGCTTTCGGAGTCTTCACAGTAAATTTTTCTCTCTTATTTTCTCCAAGAGGTTTTTGCGTTTGCAGAAGAGATTTTAAATCAGGAAATTGTTATTTGTGATGTGGATAAATCTAAAGGTTTTCATCTATCTCTTAACATGGTAATTTCCATCGTGATAGGGCTTATTTTAGTTGCGGCAGTTTGGGCTATGGCTTCGGGTTTTATGCAAAAAGGCGAGCAACAGATCATTGATTTAGCGGGGCTCTGAACATGAGAAAGGGTTTGGAAATGCCGATTAAAGTTGTAATAGCAATCGTACTAGGTTTGATTGGTATAATGATTGTTGTTGGTTTGTTGAACTCAGGTAAGGCTGATCTTCTTGCTGTTGGCAACCAGACCAGAGGTGGTATTCTCTGAAAGGGCAGATGAATGTCCGTGTAATGCTTATTGTAGTAGTTGTACTAATTACTGCTGTTGTGGCTGCTGCTATTGTTTCTGGGCAGACAGGAAGGGTTGATGATATATTTACCAACTCAAGCGATGAGGCGGGAGAGAGTTCTGAAGATGCTTCCTGCCAGTTAAGCTGTCAGGAAGATTATCCGTCTCGAAGTGGCTCGTACTACAATTGTTTAGAGGCTCGGGGGTGCGCGGGATGAGTAGGAAAGGTAGTTCAGCTGTTCCTGTTATAGTTGCTCTTTTCGCATTAACTATGGTTGTGGGTACTCTCTCCACAGGGACTACCGTAGAGTTCATATCTAATCAAGCCAGTTCTGCAAGTCAGGCTTCAGATGTGGACTGGGTTAAGAGAAATGTGGTTAGTGCTGCTGTCGATATGTGTCAACAATCAGGTGTTCAGAGTCCGGTTCCATCAGATTCAAACATGACAAGAGGTTTCAACAATTTGAACAGGATAGAAACTGATTACGACTCTGTTGTTAACCCTAGAGGACCCAGCACATATTCCAGAGATTTAATATTGAATTATTCATCCAGTGAGGAGAATGTTGTTTTTTCCAGAAGTACAGGATCGGGTTATAATACTCTTCCATGTTCTGCCACGCCAGGTATTAACGGAACTACCCAAGACGGAGGCTCCGCGTCCACTTTTTACCCAGGTGCTGGTGATGGGATAGACATAACTACTGACGGAAATCTCAAGTTCAGAATTTTTGAAACCTCTGCTTCAAACGTCACAATTCAGGTGAGACAGGACTGATGAAAGGCTTGAGTATTTCAAGTCAAACAGTTATTTTTGCAGTAGCAGCTGCAATAACGCTTTATACAATAATTTCTGGCACAAATATTTTGCAGAATAATGTGGTTGAGCAGAGGATGATGCATTACCGTGCTGAGGAACTGAGTACAACTGTAGAGGTCTTGTCGAACTTTGAGAATTACGGCCAGGTTGAGAGGAGGTTTGGAAGAGAATACAACTTTACCTTTGAGGATGACGGCTCCGGTGGAGAGAACTTGACTCTCAAGAAGGCCAAGGGGGAGCCTGTTAGAGCGGAAGTGCCAATATATACGTCATCGCGCATTCAGAACCAGCAGTTTGGAGGAAGAACTATCTGTATAGAAAAAACAAGAGGTTATACAGGATCGGATGTGGTGGTTTCTAGTGGATCTTGCTAAAGGTCAGGGACAGCTGCCTATAGTTATAATGGCGCTTTCTCTGGGTGTGGCATTTTCCCAGGTTCCTGAGTTTACTACTCGTTATGTAGTCTCTAATTCCTTTAACGAGATGGAGAAGAATCACTTGAGGTATGAATCCATGGCGTATAGCTACATGTACACAGATCAGGGAGGGAATTCAAAACTTGATTTTTCTGATGAGCAATTATTCATTACTTCTGCGACAGGTTCAGGAGATCAGTGTTCGATTGATCCGGCCTTTTATCCGCCCAGCGAGTTTAACGTTACTTTTTCCCATGGAACAAAGTTCTACAGTGATCTGGGGTGTGCGTCGAATACAGAGTATGTTGCAGGTGATTACGACATGCATTATCCCGTAATATCTTTCTATGGGACAGAAAGAGGGGAGATAGGAGGTATGTCTGCGGTGGTGAATAACTAGTGGCCAGTGCTGCTGAGGCAATATTCATACCAATCTTCGCGATACTGATCTTTGGTTTTGCAGTTCTTGCTATAGCTTTAACTCCTAAAGCAGAGGCAGAATTCGCACTGAGAACTACAGAGGAGTTGAGTGAGGTTAAAGTACAGACTGTGACTTCCACTTTTTTCCAGCAGAAAAATAATAATGGGATTACCAATTTCAAGTCAGTTTCATATGAATTATGTGATGGTTCCGGAACTTATGTCTCGAACGGTTTCAGAAATGACTATAATTTGATGGGTATGTTGAATTACATGGAGATAAAATATTCTGGTATTCCATCTCAGTGCGGTTCTTCCGGTTATACTCAGACAAGATTTACGGGTTCTGACGACAGGAACAATAATTTTTACTACAACAAAAGGATACCGGTAATAGGAGGTGATGTAGTCAATGCACAGGTTGTCTACGAGATCAGGTAAACGTAAGGGTCAGGGAGTTCTGATGGTTTTCTTTGCGATCACCATAATCGCCCTTGTTGCAGGTCTCGCTGCTTACGCGCAGATATACAAGCTACCTCCGGCTTTTCAGCAGGAAGTCAACTCTCTCGGCTATGTTACCAGAGCTGAATCACGGTTGCAGGATACTGTAAATCACTTTATACCTGTAGCGGCGCACTATGGAGTATCTCAGGCAGCTCACCACTGGGGAGATGAAAAAAATTTCATCTATCATGGCCATGGGGATCCTGACCCGAGAGGCTCATACTCCGATGATTCTGCAGATGATAGCGACGAGATGGAATACTACACAAATCTCATTAATAATGTAGATAGAGAGTCTCAACTCTGGTTTGAGAACTATACAAACACGCTTACGTATCAGGACGGCTGCACCGTTACAACTGACGACGCAAGAGTCAATTTATCCTTTGAGTCTCAGAACATTACGATCAACGCGACTACAGGGAATCCGCTTGCCAGTGTAGAGTGCTCTAGGGAAGAACTAGATGTAAAAGCTGAGACTGCTCTTGGAGAGAAAATTGATGAGAACATGACGAATATCAGATTCCATGAGCTTGCGAGCGGCATGATAAAAGCAATGTCGGAGATGGAGAATGTTTCAGAAGACCTAGAGGCAAATGACAGGCACTGGGGCAGCAGAACTGAGACTTCCGCATGTCTGTACAGCGAGAGTACTTATTCAAATCCTCGTGATAGGGCTGAGGAGGCGGCGTTTCAGGATGCAAGATCTCATGTGGTCAACAATGTATTTGCAGAAATAGAAAAAGCTATAGTAAAAGATAACAGCGACACGTGGGTGAGCGGCAGCAGAGGCGCTAAAAAAGTATTAAACAATCTGACTCATGGCGGAGATATTTGTTTCTTTGGTTTTTGCCTATCAGAAGCATTCATGGATGATATAAGCTACAGGAATACCGAGGTCATAAGCAACACTACGACTATAGAGAGTACTAGTAACAGCACTGCTCAATGTGGATGCAATCGCTATGTCTGTAATCAAGATGCTGACTCAGAGTATAGTTACAGTCTGGCTCCAGCTATTTCTGGAGGCAGTTGCCAACATATAGACGAGAGCTCGGTTGGAAACAATCCTTACACTGCAGATTGTGATGCCGGAGAACACAAGGATGGTGGAACCTGTTATAATGCAAGTAGTGGACCTAGACATAGTGTGGGAACACCTGACTGTAGCGAAGAGGATTTTGAACACGACGGTAGCGGCGGCTGTGAATTAGACGAAAGTGATTCAATATCCGATAGCTCTAACGGCAGACCAAACCCTCAGTGTTCAGATAAGGTTTACAGTGCTGACGCACAGGTTGATTACTACTACAACAGCACCACTGTCCAGGTCGAGTTATACGATGAAAAATATAATGTGCCGACTAATGATGGGTGGCAGCACCTCGTACTCCACAGGAGATATAATCGTAACTTCTGGAAGTAGCCAAGAGAAATAATTTAACATTCAATTTACAAATTAAATATAGTGGACAATCATGGCAGAAGCAGAAGAAGGTGATGACAATACAGTATACATTGGCTCAAAGACAGCGATGAGCTACGTACACGCAGTTGTAACTCAGTTTAGTGAAGGTCAGGAGACAGTTCACATCAAGGCTCGAGGAAAGGCAATCTCCAGGGCAGTTGATGTTGTGGAGTTTGTCAGGAATAGGTTCGTTGAGGAAGCAGAGGTCCAGGACATCAATATAGGTACAGACTCTATAGAAACTGATGAAGATGATGAACTGAATGTATCCTCCATTCAGATTGACCTAGCCAAATGAGCTGAAAACTTCTTTTTTCTCTTCCTGTTTTTCAACAAGGTTTTTATACCACAAGAGGAATATTAGAGTATGGATTTTCAAATGGAAAAGAGAAAAGGTCTTTCTCAAATACTATACTTGATAATTGCTGCATCCGTATTGATGATGGTTGCAATGGTCATAACATTTACAGCTACGGATATAATAGGAGGTGCTGGAGGCCAAGCTACTGAAAACACCTGTACGAAGGCCTTACAGGGTAAGTGTTCGACATTTGGAGGAGGAGGATCCAACTGGGTTACTATCCCAAGCACATGCGCTCGTGAAGGCCAGTTCCTGGGTGCTGCAAGCGGCGCACTAATCAAGAACCAGCCGGATGGATCAAGTAGCACGGCGACGTGTAGCAGCCCATCAGATTCAGCATGTTCTGGAGAAATGTACATCCAGTGCTCGGCAGTATAGGCAAGTCACTGGCTTATTCTTCCTCTTTATTTCTCTCCCTTGTCTTTTAATACGATGACTTAAAGGTATTCAATGTGGACAAGACGCTTGAGATAATTCTTGTAGCAGTAGTGCTAGTTGTGGCAGCTGTCATACTGGTTGGGCTGCTTCAAGGACAGGCGGGAAGTTTCGGCAAATTTGCCGATAATCAAACCAGTACAGCATCATGCGGTATCTCGCACAGCCAATTCTGCAGTGCTTACAGTGGTAGTGGATCTCCATCTGGTACTGCAAGCGATATCAAATCAGATGCAAACGCCAAGGGCTGTGATTGGGCAGGAGGCTCAGCACCTTACGGCTGCTAGCGGTGAAACTTTATGGACAAGGCTCTTGAAGTAATAATGGTTGCAATGATACTTGTAGTAGCTTCAGTGGTAATTCTGGCTTTACTTCAGAACCAGACCGGCAGTTTCGGAAACTTTGTTGGTGGCCAGACTAATTCCTCAGGGTGTGGTCTCCTGGAGCTAAAATACGAGCGTAATATCCAGTGTAATCCTGAATCTGAAACCCCTGCAGCTTCAGCAGCGGAGACCGAGGCAGCCAATGAAGGCTGCCAGTGGGCATCAGGGGGAGTAGATGCTAGCAATTACTGTCCCTGATTCAGCTCCAGAAACTTCTCTACAATTTTCTCAGTTTCCCACAGCTCTCCGTCACTGAAACTTTCCCCCGTATTGACGCCAATCAAAGGAACAGGATTCAGTGAATGAGATGTGTTTGGACTATCCTGGGTTCCCATATTTTCGCAGTTACCGTGATCTGCGGTAACGAGCATCACATAATCCGTCTCCTCCACTTTCTCCACTAGACGGCCGATATTCCTGTCAACAGTTTCTACAGCTTCTATAGCAGCGTCCAGTTTGCCGGTGTGTCCCACAAGATCCCCATTAGCATAATTTAACAGAATAAAATCTTTATCATGTTCTTCAAGAGCCTCTAGAACTGTTTCAGTAGTTTCATCGGCGTGCATCTCTGGTTTCTGGTCGTAAGCCTTGATCTTATCAGATTCCACGAATTTTCTGGTTTCATTCTTGAATTCAAGTTCCCTTTGGCCGTTAAAGAAAAAGGTAACGTGTGGCCGCTTTTGAGACTCCGCTACTCGCAGCTGGCTCATCCCTGCTTCCTCGATCTTTTCTCCAAGAGTGTTTTCGACTATATTTTTCTCGAAAAGGACAGGATTCTCAAAGTCGTGCTCGTATCTGAGCATTGAGATAAAGTTCGGCTGTACAGGGTTTTCAAACTCGTCAAACTCTACATCCAGGAAGGCTCTCACGATCTGGCGCTCTCTGTCCGCCCTGAAGTTGTAGAAAACCACTTCGTCATCATTATTCATGCCCTCGTAGCTTTCTGAGACTGCCGGGATCACGAAGTAGTCATAGTCGCCCTGTTCATAGGTTTCCTTCAGAGCCTCACGTGGATCTGAGAACCGGAAACCTTCGGCTCTGGCCATTGCCTGGTAGGCTTTTTCGGTTCTATCCCAGTTGTGATCCCGGTCCATGCTGTAGTAGCGGCCCATGATGGTCGCGATCTCGCCGCCGAATTCTCCTGTCGCCTCATCAATTTCATCCAGGAACTTCTCAGCGGATTTAGGCGATACGTCTCTACCGTCTGTGAAGCAGTGAATTTTCACGTCTACATCGTATTCGGAAGTGATCTCCAGCAGTGCTTTCAGATGATCTATGTGGCCGTGGATTCCTCCGTCCGAGATAATCCCTGCTAGATGTACGGTCGAGTTGTTCTCCTCGGCTCGCTCAAGAGATTCTTTCAGCGCTTCTTTATCCTTGAGTTCATTATTTTCTACGGCATCGTTTATCCGCTTCAGTCGCTGATCAATTCTTCGACCGGCGCCAAGATGCAGGTGGCCGACCTCTGAGTTGCCTGTGTATCCTTCAGGTAGTCCTACAGCCGGACCGGATGCCTCTAATTTGGCAAACCCTTTCCTGGCCATGAGTTTTCCTAGATTAGGTGTATCCGCCTGTTTGAATGCGTTACCTTCAGTCTCTTCCCTGAGTCCGACTCCGTCCATAACTACCAGTAAAACAGGTCTCATAACCCTGAATTGTCTATGATGGTTTATCAACCTGGCACACGCAGGAAACCAGGTTGTTGTTCTTGTGGAGTGAAAAAGGCTTATAACATTTTGACGCGATTTAAAATTCAGGTGTAAACAGGGAGACATGGCTGGCGACGTAATTTTCGGAGAAGAAGACGAGGAAGAAAACGCCGAATCCGGGCAGGAAGACTCCGGAGAAAATCAGGAAGCACTTTTCGACGCAACTGAAGAAGACGAGGTCGAGGAAAAATCCTCAGAAGAACAGATAACAGAAGATTCAGAAGATGTCTCTGAAATGGACTCTTCCGAAGAAGAATCTGAAGAAGAGTCTGAAAACCAGCAAGACGTACTTTTCGGATCAGAAGAAACCGAGGATGAAGAGGAAAACGAAGAACAAACACAAGAATCTGAGGAAGATGATGACAGGGATGAAGAAGTTGAGGAGAGCGAACCCAAAACTGAAGAGGAAGACGAGAATCTCTTCCAGAAAGCCTCAGAACAATCCGAAGAAGAGAACAGCGAAGAAGTAAAAGATGATCCAGAAGCAGAAAATGCAGAAAGTGCGGTAGAAGAGAATCAGGAAAGTGATTCCTCTGCTGAAAATGCTATAAGTGAGGACAGAGTCCAGGAAATCGAGGAAGAGCTCGAAAAATTCAGCGAAAGGATTGAACAATTATCTGACAACGATTTCTCCGAAGAAATCGAGGAATTGAGGAGTAAAATCGATGATGAAAACTCTGGAAACCTGGTGGAGGAACTTGAAGAAGATCTTGAAAACCTCCGCAGCGATCTTGAAGATATAAGAGAGGTCGAGGAACGCGTATCCGAGATGGAGGAAACAGATCCGGGTCTCGAAGACGAAATCGAAGAAATCGAGGAAGAGTTTGAGGAAAGATTCGATGACTTTACATCTCGCCTGAATGAACTTGAGGAACAGAAAAATATTGAAGAACTGGAAAAAAGCGTTAACAGAGTTAAAGACAGGCTTGCAGAAAAATCTGATCTGATAAAGAATGTTAAAGAGACAACAGAGTCTCGATACTCTGAAATCGAGGATGAGGTCGCTGAACTCGAAGAACAGATTGAGGATCAGGGTATAGAGGAAGTAGAAGATCTTGAAGATCGCCTTGATGAACTGGAAGACCAGCTGGAGAATCTTCAAACAGAAACAGAGGAACTGGAAGATAATATCTCAGAAAAAGGTGAGAAAACAGATGAAAGGCTGGATAAACTCCAGGAAGAAGTTGATGAACTACAGGAAGAAGATCTCACTGATAAGGTAGAAGATCTGGAAAGTAGACTTGAAGAAATCTCCGATAACCTAGATGAAGTGCTTGAAAGTAGTGAAGAACGCGCCGGCGAACTCGATGAGAAGATCGAAAAAGTTGAGACACAGGCAGATGAAAAAACAGAGGAACTGAGTGAAGAATTTGACGAACACAGGAAAGAAGCTGAAAAAGACATCGAAGACCTGAGAACTGAGATAGGGGAAGTCAGGGAAAAAGCTGAAGAAGAACCTGACCTAGAAATTCCTGAGATAGATACTGATAGAATCGACGAGCTCGAAGTCGCTCTCGACAACATCGAGACTCGTCTGGATAAGATAGAAGAAAAAGAAAGTCAGGAAACTGTTTCAGATCTTCAGGAAGAATTTGACCAAGTAAAGTCCATTGTTATGGATTTTAAATGGCTGTTTAATGATTTTGATGATCTCTCCAACCTGAAGCTTCTCTCGAAAGAAGAGTACGAGGAACTGAAGTTGGATGAAGATTCTCAGGAGGTTCTTGAGGTCCAGAAACTTTTCAGGTCTCTGGATGAACGGCTTGAAAATATTCTGGACTCGACCTCTTCAGCTGAAGAGTTAAGCCAGCTTGAACAGAGAATTGAGAGAATTGAGGATCGTACAACTGATGAAAAAGTCCAGGAAGACGTCCGTGCACTTGCTGAGAAAGTCGAACAGCAGGATAAACAGATCGAGGAGATTAGGAAAGGCTACACGGAACTTGGAGAGATGATGGAAATTTTACTGGAGGAGTACAGGAATAATTCTTTCTCCAACTAATTTCTCCAAATCTTTCTGTTCCAGAAAGTGAATTTTTCTGGAAGCTCTACATGAAGCTGTTCAGGCCGGACTGACGGCTTTCCAAAGCTTTTTCCAGGTCTTTGATACCTGAGTTCACTCTATCTTCAGAGAAATCGTGTTTGTCGACCAACATTTCCTGTATTTTTCCCTTGTCTGGTTCACTGGTCTCGTACTCAATTTTTTTGACTGGAGGATCCATGAAGAATTTTCTGATTTCCTCTGCGCTGTTTTCTGATTCCCATTCGACTTTTTCGTCTTCCATGAGTTCTTCGAAGTCGTCATATTTCTTTACGAGCTTCAGAGCGGTTTTTGGTCCGATGCCGTGGACTCCTTTCGGGTTGAAATCCGTACCCATAAGGATTCCCATCCAGACGAGTTTTTCATGGCTTATTTCCAGTTCCTCAAGCACGTCTTCCAGTGTTATTAACTGAGTTGAAATTTCTTTTTTCCCGCCGCCTGAAGTCTTTCGAGTGGTTCTCTGGGTGAGGTTCTTCACCATTTTCTCTGCGCCGAAAAGAAGGCAGTCCCAGTCCTGGCTACCTACTGCGAAAACTTTTTCCGGGTACTCTTCGCTGGTCATGTAAGCTGCCTGAGCTTCTCCTTCGCTTGGCGCCTGGACGCAGGGAATTCCCATGGCTTCGAGAAGTTCCTTGGACTCTTTAACCATGTCGCCGGTAAGTTTCGAGCTCTGAGTGGCTTTCGAGTATGCTTCAGAAATTTTTCCCTCTTCCTTGAGTTTCTTCCATTCTTCTCGAGCTTCCTCGCGTTTTTTTCTCCTCTTTGTGGTTTCTTTTTCCTTCAGATCGGGTGCGGCGCCGTCGAACACGTAGACCGGCCGAATATTATTTTCGAGGAGTCCGATGTTGCGGTAGAAAAGTCCTGAGAGATGGGAGGTCACGTTTCCGGAGGAGTCTTTCAGTGGTGTTCCGTCTCTCTGCCGGATAATTGACAGGAACTGGTAGAGTGTGTTCATCGCGTCTATCGAGACTTTCTTGTCGTTCAGATCCGCGAATTCTATGTCCTTTCCTTCCACCAGTTCGCCAAGGTCTACTCCCATATCAAAATCTGTTTATTCCTTCAAGTTTAAAGACGTGTATGGCAAAAATGTGCGACTACTGCAAGAAAAAAGAAGCCGTCACCAGCTGTGAAGTCTGCGGTTCACAGGTCTGTGAGGAATGCAAACTGGATCACGGCTGCAAAGCGTGCAACGGCGGAGTCCAGACCTTTGGATGAAAAAATTTTTCTCTCTAAATTCTGAAGAAAAACAGGGAAAAAATGAGGTTTTTGAACTATTTTAAGCTCCGCTAGAAGAACGGAAGCTTTTCCTTGATCTTTTCGGCTAGTCCCATTCAGCTAAACACCTTAGTAAAACTGAAATCATGGATCTAGACTTTAATACCTTGTGATTATCTACAAGGCTTCTACATCTTGTCGAAGTGCTCAAGCTCGATGCTCTGAACGTTATCCAGCTGCTCAAGCTTCTCCTCGACAGCGTCAGTACCACCTTCCTCATCGGTCGTAATCGTCGAAACCTTGATCGCCTTCAAACCGAAAGCAACTTCTTCCTCACCGATATCCTGAACATCAATCAAATCCCTGATATCATCCTTAATCTCCTCTAAATCGGTTTCAGCATCTTCCGGACTCAACTTGTAAACGCACGAAATCTTACCCATAGTAGTTTAATTCACCTTACACAGAAACTCGGAAAGAAGATTTAAAACAAGAATCCACCGAAACCGCCTCATTTAAAACAACAAACGGATAACTCGAAAAATACATGTCTGCCCGCATGGTCTAGCGGAAAGACGGCACCTTGCGGAGGTGCAGATCCAGGGTTCAAATCCCTGTGCGGGCGAAACTTCTGAAAGTTTGAAAATCGGAGATTTTCTGCTACAGGAAAACTTGTTTTCCGTGTTTTATCATCATAAGCCGCACAAGGCGGCTTTCGGATAAATTTTGTCGGTGCGGTGGCCTTGATTTTCGCGGCTGGTCTGTAAGTATAAAAACGCGTTTAACGCATTTTTTTGCGTGATTACAGGGTATGAGTGCGTATGACCGTATTTTGATTCCTACGGATGGAAGCGATGAAGGTGTTCAGACTTCTTTAAATCATGCTTTAACGCTTGCCCAGAAGTTTGACTCTGTTTTGCACGTCCTTTATGTTTCTGATAGCGGCGAAAATGTTGGTAATAGTTCAAGGTTCATGGGAGAGAAGTCTCCGGCCGGTAAAGGCGCCACGAGCAGAGTTGAGAGGGAAGCTGAGCGTTACGGTGTGCGAACTGAGACTGAAATTGCTCAAGGTGGTCCTGTAGAAGAGATAGTCCAGTACTCGAGGAAAGAAGCTGTAAATCTTATCGTAATGGGTACTCATGGCAGGACAGGGATTTCACGGGTTCTTGAAGGTAGTGTGACGGAGAAAGTGATCAGAAAGTCCAAGAAGCCTGTCCTTGCTGTCGAAAGAGAGGACTAGAAATCTTCTGTGAGTCCAAAATTGATTTATCAGGTCTTGGGAAATTTTTCTCATGGGTAAAATTTCTGTAGAAATCGGTGAGGAAAGTTTTGAGGCAACCCTTGCTGATTCTTTTCTTAGGAAGTTCTGGGGCTTGAGTTTGAAGACTTCCGGAAAAATGCTTTTCGTCTTTAATCTTCAGTCTAGACCGGCGATTGATATGATGCTGGTGCAGGAGCCTCTGAACCTGTATTTTCTTGATGAGGAGAAAGAGGTGGTGGATGTACAGCATGCGGAGCCGTGGACTCTGGATCCAAGGACATGGAAAGTTTACCGTCCATCCGGGGATGTGAAGTTTCTGCTGGAGTCTTTCGAGGATCTCGAGCTTGAGAAAGGAGATCTAGTTGATTTCGATTTATAAAAATTTCCGCATACTTTTCTTTGGATAAGAGATGAAGTTTACAAAATTTTGCCCGATGTGCGGCCGTGAAACCGAGGAGCTCTACGGTGAGGAGAAAAAGCTGTGCGCCGAATGCTACCCGGAGAAAAACGACTTGCTGGAGATTCCACCAGTCGTAGATATAACTTTATGCGGTGTCTGCGGCCGGATGAGGAAAAGCGGAGAATGGATCGAAGCTTATTCGATGCAGGAACAGCTGATGGAGAGATTCGAGAAGTTCGGCGAGGAAGACGTTGAGATGGAGCTCCAGTTCTGGGAGGATGACGAAGAGGAAATCCGTGTAATCGTCCACGCATTCAAGGGCGATATGAAGGACGAGTTCGAGACACGCGTCGACTTCCACCAGGAACAGTGTAGAGACTGTTCCAAATTTCAGGGAGGATTTTACAAGGTTAAACTCCAGCTCCGTGGAGATAAACAGCTTGAACCGATTTCAAACGATTTGGTCGACGAGGCAGCAGAAGCTACAAACGAGACAAGAAAGGATTTTCTCGCAAATATCAATGAAAACGATTATGGGTATGATTTCTACTTATCTACTGAGAGAATAACCAAGAAGATACTTTCCATGCTCAGGGACGAGTATGACCCGGAGATCAAGCGCTCTTATGAACTTATCGGTGAGGAGAACGGCGAAGAGGTTTACAGGAACGTCGTCTCAGTGAGAATGGATTAGATAAGTTCATGCAGGTTTTCCAGACCGGATTTATACAGTTTTTCCGGCACGCAGACAAGTTTTCCGTTTTCATCGTGTGGATTCGTGCTGCTGGTTTTCATCTGTGCTCCAAATCTCTCTTTATCGAGTTCGTAAGTCAACATGTACTCTGAGGCCAGTAAATTTTTCCCTGCATCGTAGCGGCCAAGTTTTATCCATCTCAGATCGCTTTCACGGTTTTTTCCTTCACTGTACTTGTACAGTGCCGCGGCGTCACCGTGCTGAAGGTCTTCCGTTTCTTCTGCGTTCTGAACTACTCTGAACACAGTTTTCAGGTCTTCAGGAGTTTCCTCCAGCTGTCTTTGAATGCTGTATACCACATAGACACCTTGAAGTTGAAGAATTAAGTTTTCTTCGTCTCAAAATCTTCTAGAATCAGAGTTTCAGCTCAGGAAGTCGATGATAAACCTTGCCGGGTGGTAGAATGTTTCGGGGGCTGAAGAGAAAAACTCCTCTATTTTGCGTCTAATTTTCTCTCTGGTCTTCTTTCCCATTGTGCGGTACTGAATAGAATTTGGTTTAAAAAGCTGAGGTGAAAAATAGCTTCTATGCCTGATAACGAGGAAGAAGAGGGAATAGGACGTGTACGTGAACCGGAAGGAAAAGAAGTTCTCGGAGTCGTTTTGAGAAAGGAAGGGGGCGGAAAATATCGTGTCTACTGCACCGACGAAAACGAGAGAATCTGCCGTATCCCGGGAAGCAAGAAACGTGGACTGTTCGTCAAGAGAGACTCTCTTGTCCTCGTAGAGCCTTGGAAGATCCAGGGCGATGAAAAAGGAGATATTGTCCACAGCTACAGTAACGCGGAAACTAGATGGCTGGAAGACAGAGACTACCTTGACAACGTCAAGGAATTCCTTTAACTTACATTTTACTCTAAAAATTCTTTTTCCCGCAGATTTTTTCGAGAGTTCCTAAAGGTTCCTGATGGTTTCCTCTAGTTCGTCAAGCTCTGCTTCGTCAAAACTGTTCGTGTAAAAGTCAACTTGGTTTGTTGTACTGTCTTTAGCTCTGGTGTTCCTGAAGCTTTCCTGATGACCTTCTATGTATCCTTTTCTGGCGGTTTTCCTGAGCTTTCTATCTCCGCTGAGCATGTAGGAAATATCATCTGAATTTGCAAAACCGTCTGCAGGAGTTCTGAGAATATTCATCAGGTCGTAGTCCTCTACCCGGCCACTGAACCTGTCTCTGACCTCGGAAATAGCCTCCTGAGGAGAATTTCTTAATTTCCGGTAAACTTCTCTATCTGCGTCCCTGACAGGACTGAGCCCGCCTTCAAGTTCTGCCACGTGAACAAGATGTTCTTCCAGAGCAGGAACTTCTTCATCATTCACGAGATAGCCGTAATCGGTGCTGACACCGGCGTCACCAGATTTTCCAACCTCGGAAAACGCGCCTGAAAGCCCGGTTCCGCCGTTGAAGTGGTAGACGAAAAATTCTTCACTCATAATCTGAATTGAAAACCTGAAATTTTTATTTGTTAGCTTAAGGTGACAAAATTCTGGTGTTCAAGGCTTTAATCTGTTCGGCGAAGAATTTTAGCTATGCCGGAAGATATCTACCGCCACGACCGTGAAAAAGAGAAGGCGCGAAGAATGTTCGACACTTCCGAGGCGCGGAAAGCGTTCGAGAATGTTCTGGACCACGACACGCTCATGTCGCTGATCAAGCTGGAGGAGCGCGAGGTCCTGGAGAAGATGTACGGGACGGTAGAATCCGGTAAAGAATCGGTCGTCTTTCTGGCGGACACTCCGGAAGAGGAACGTGTCTTGGTGAAGATTTACATGAATCAGGCCGGTGGATTCCGGGATATGGAAAATTATCTGCGTGGGGATAAACGCTTCCGGAACGTGAAAAGCAATCGCCGCTCCATAATCAATGAATGGTGCAAAAAAGAGTACAAGAATTTGAAGAAAGCAAAAAAAGTCCTCAAGTGTCCGGAGGCTATCGCTTTCCAGAAAAATATACTTGTAATGGAGTTTCTGGGTCGGGATTTTTCCCCGTTTCCCAAGCTGAAGGATGTGGAGATAGAGAATCCGGATCAGGCGCTTGAGAAAAATCTCAATGAGATAAGGGAGCTCTGGGAGGAAGAGCAGCTCGTACACGGCGACCTGTCTGAGTACAACATGCTGGTGACGGATCAGGGTGAACTTGTGTGGATAGATTTCAGTCAGGGAGTGCATAAAACCCATCCGGAGGCTTTGAATCTGCTGAAGAGGGATGTGGAAAATGTGGTGAATTTTTTCAACAAGCAGGGCGCAGATGGTGATGCCAAGAAGTTCTTAAAGTCGGTAATTTCGGGGGAAGAGGCGGCGGAAGCCGGATTTAACCTATAAAAAGGTTGGTAAAGTCATTATATACAGGAGCGTATGAAAGAAGTCAGGATCCCGGAAGACCGGGTCGGCGTCCTCATAGGAGAGGGCGGAGAAACAAAGAGAGAGTTCGAAGACCTGACAGATACTGAGCTAACTATCGAAGACAATCTTGCTAAGGTAGAAGGAGAAGTTCTGGACGAGATGAAGGCACAGGAAATAGTAAAAGCCATTGGAAGAGGATTCAGTCCTGAAAGAGCCTTCCAGTTACTTGAGGAACGCAAAATGCTTCACCTGATCGACATCGGCCGTTACGCTGATACAAAGAACTCTGAAGAGAGACTGAAGGGCAGAGTTATTGGAAGAGATGGAGAAGCCCGCAGACACATTGAGAAAGAAACTCAGACCGAGATAAGTATCTACGGAAGCACTATAGGCTTGATAGGCAAGGGAGTCAACATTGAAGTTGCTCAAGAAGCCATTACGATGCTGTTAAAAGGCTCCAGTCATTCAACCGCATATAACTATCTGGAAAAGAACCAGATGAAAATTGAGAGGTAAAGATACTATGGCAAACGGAATTGAAGAAGAACAAGTTGAACAAGGATCTGACCACCGTGAGATCTCAGTAGCAGAGTTTTTCGAGAAAAACAAGCACCTGCTGGGATTCGAGAACCCGCAAAAATCTATAATAACAGTAGTCAAAGAGGCAGTAGACAACTCGCTGGACGCATGCGAGGAAGAAGATATACTGCCTGAAATACAGGTTTTAATCGATGAAATCGGGGATAAGAAGGCTCGAGTAGAGATAAGAGATAACGCGATAGGACTTGACAGAGAGACAATACCAAAAGTTTTCGGTAAGCTTCTCTACGGTTCAAAATTCCACAAGCTGCAGCAGTCAAGAGGACAGCAGGGAATCGGAATTTCTGCTTCCGCGATGTACGCACAGCTGACTACAGGAGAGCCTGTAACTGTTTACTCGAAACAGGAGGGCGAGCCGTGCCACAAGTTCGTTGTAAGAATTGATACTGAGAAGAACGAACCAGAAATTCTTGAGGATGAAGTTATTGAGCCGGAGAGCGATGAGTTCCCTGGTGACAAGGACTACTACTTCGATCACGGTACTACGATCGAGATGGATATCGAGGCCAAGTACACCGGCGGCCACCACTCTGTCAAGAACTACCTGAAGCACACGGCGATCATGAACCCGTACGCCAGAGTTGTTCTGAGAGAACCTGATGGCAACAAGATTGAGTATCCAAGGGTTTCAAAGGAACTGCCTGAGAAGCCGAAGGAAATCAAACCTCACCCACATGGAGTCCAGCTTGGAGTTCTTCTGAGGATGATAGACAACAGCGACGCAAGGACAATCTCCAGCTTCCTCCAGAACGAATTCACACGGGTTGGAAGAAAATCTGCAGAAAACATATGTGAAGAAGCGGATATAGAGACTGGCAGAAGGCCGAATACGCTCAGCAAGGATGAATCCGAGCAGTTGCTGAAAGCTGCGCAGGAGGTTGATCTCCAGTCGCCGCCTACAGACTGCTTATCTCCTCTAGGCGAGGATCTGATGCTGAAAGGACTGAAGAAGGAGCTTAACCCGGAGTACAGTACGGCTGTAACACGTAGCCCAAGCGTGTACCAGGGTAATCCATTCCAGGTAGAGGTCGGACTTGCCTGGGGAGGCGACATCGAGGATGAGGGAAGCTTCAACGAGCTAAGATACGCTAACAAAGTCCCTCTACTGTACAAGAAATCGGCCTGTGTTACTACAAAGGCCGTGGAAGACGTTTCCTGGAACCGCTACAACATTTCACAGACAGGAAGCCGTCCACAGGGACCTCTGTACATCTCCATCCACATCGCATCTGTCTGGGTTCCATTCACCTCCGAAGGTAAGGAGGCAGTAGCGAATTACGATAAAATCCGGAAAGAAATGAAACTGGCTCTCCAGGAAGCTGGAAGAAAGCTTGGAAAGTACCTGA
>ERZ1034547.2-NODE-2-length-83431-cov-6.628862_pt1 | contig 83431 bp, 84 predicted proteins | sample MGYA00520642_ERZ1034547 | MGnify/ENA primary metagenome ERZ1034547 (study PRJEB33760, sample SAMEA4777713) | hypersaline lake metagenome | biome: hypersaline environment; feature: brines | place: Spain | collected 2012-08 | depth 0 m ... | reverse complement strand
TAGACATGAATAAAAACGTGATAACCATGAGAAGACTCAAAAGAAGCGACGATATAGATGACCTGTTCAAGCAGATGGAAAACGTGTTCAACCAGTTCCAAGAGAAAGGAATGGATTTTGCCTCGGAGCTAAAACCAGCATTCCCGGTAGATATTGCAGAGGAAGACGGAAAATATATCTTAACTGCTGATATGCCAGGAGTTGACAAAGACGAAATCAACATCAAGGCCGACGCCGAGGGAGTCGAAATCTCCGCGGAGTCAAGCCACGAGATAGAAGAACAGAACGAAAAATACTACAGGAAAGAGAGATCTCGCAGACAGTTCAACCGCCGTGTAAGCTTCCCTTCAGAAGTAGACGCGGAAAGCATCGAGGCAAGCTACGAGGACGGAGTACTGACCGTTACAGCAGACAAGGACGAGGAAGAAGGAAGAGATATCGAGATAGAATAGAATATTCTTCCTCCGAACATATTTCCTTTCTATTCTTGATTTTCCTACAGAACCATCCGGCATTTTCGAAAGATACAAATTTCTTTCAGAGCAAATTTTGAATGTGAGCGTGGAGGAAAACACAAACTACAGCCTGGATTCCGTGCCGGATACATTCCACCAGAAAAACCGGGAAAACGTTCTGATGCTCGGAGACCTCCACGCAATGGACCCAAAGCCCGGTGAAAGACTTTCATATATCCAGGATGTCTGCGAAGACATGAACAGGGCTCTCGAGAAATATAATTCTGAAAAAGTTGTTTTCAACGGTGATACAGGGAGTGTGGACCATGTTGGCGCCGTGCTGGACTACCTGAATGCCGAAGAAGTAATTTTTCTTGAAGGAGATGAAGACAGGAAAAGAGATGAGGAAATGGATTATATAGGCTGGGCAGAGACCCTTGATAGAGATGAAGACGCAAATTTCGACACAGATATAGACTACAGTTTGAACGGAGAGCATATCCGTCTGGATGACCACCTGGATCTTCCTGGCAGCTATCCTGTTCATGTGCAGCATTTTCCACGCGAATGTAAGGATTCTGTGGACGAGACAGGTGTCGAAGCATTCTGGTTTTCGGATAACGAATTATACGATCTGTTCGGGTATGCAAAATCTCCTACAGTGAAAGGAATCGTTCAGGCAGCATTCCACAACCACGTACACGGCTACAACACCAGAGCAATTGGAAACACAGAGATAACCTCTCTGGGATCTCTCAGAAGAAATTATGTAACTGACGACGAATATCTTCCGGAGAGCAGTTTACAGGCCGTAACCTTTGGTGAAGAGGACTTTGAAATCGTGCATGAAGACAGGAGAACCGGTGAGCTTCAGGAATCGCAGAAGTTCCGGGAGACGAAAGAAGGATTCATCAAAGTGAAATCACGTGGAAAAGACAGGCTTTCACCACTTCAAAGATTTGAGTGGAGTGAGCTGCCGCCGGATTACCTCCATCACCTGCAGAAAATCAACAACAGTGTGGGAAAGAAAGCAGTCTAGAAAAACTCTTGCTGCGACTGTATCTCCTCTATCTCATCATCTAAAACAAGTTCTCCCATGAACTCGTCCTGGAAAACCTCGAAATTTTCAGAGTCGAGAACATCATCTGATTCTGAGCTTGCAAGCGTAGAACCGGTGTATCTCCTTGGTATACTGTAATCGTCTTCGGTCGACTGCATTTTCTCCTGGATCTGAGATGCCTCCAGCTCACGGTCTCTTACCCTGACCTCCAGCCCTGTCTCCTCCTCTAGCTGACGGGCACTCCTGAAATGACGGTCAAGCTGATCCGATTTTTCAAGATCCTCGGCATTGGTCTTGACCTCCCAGACCTCCATAAGAACGTGGTCTTCACGGAAGCTGACACGGGCGAAATCCAGGTCACCCTTCGGAAGATTCTTCCTTCTCCTGTGCGCATCATCACGGCTGTAATCCGTGTTGGCGTCAGTGTAATTGTAGTCATGCTGTCTCAGCATCAGGTCGAACTCTGAGTCATCAAAAGTCGGCATGTGGAACTGTGTCAACGCGTCGACACCTCTCTGGTGCCACTGGCGTTTATCAAGACTTCTGAGGGCCTGCATGTACGCCCCGGTTTCGACCTCCGGCCCCTCGGTGAACTCTAATCCCAGATCACGGTATGTCCTGTCAAGCTCAACCAGGTCGACCTGATCCGGGTACTCGTCTTCAAGTTCCCGGAGAACTGCTTCATGAGTTTCATCTGTAAGCCCCCATTCATGCTGGTAAACCGGCAGAGGCTGTGCAGACATCAGGCAGATACCCCGCTACTTGTGAAACACATGAAATGCAGGTTTTCGCGGGCTCCAACCCTCATACTGGAAAATATGCATCGCAGAATATATAAATTTCAGCAAGATTCTCAGAACCTAATCCTGTCATAGTTTCTGGAGAGAATATCGTAGCCGAAAACCTCTCTGGAAACCGAGTCAAACTCCGAAGTCCTCAGCATCCAGTCATCTTCATCAGTCCAGTAAACTTCACCCTCCAAGACTTCAGGGTCAAAATCATCCTCCTGCACCATCCTGTTCGAAACCCGAGGTGTCAGATAACCATACTGGTTCTCCAGGCTAGATACCGCCTCCTGCATCAGTTCCTGAACCTGTGAATCATAGCCGATTATATCCGCCTGAATCCTCCTGTTCTCCAGATCTACAGCCAGTACATCATACTCTGTCCTCTCAACAGAATCTTTCTCAACAGGCACACCTTTCGCCAGGAAATTCCACTCTCCCCAGCTGCTGATCTTGTTGGCAGCCAGCTCGTCACGGATCTTCTGCTGCATCGTCCTGTCATCGCCTAAACCAGTATTCACACCGAAAGATGAGAAAATTAACAATAAGTGATTAACCGAGAAAAACACCTTTATGAAGTTCTTTACACAGGAACCAGAGGAAATGGAAGAGTTCACGGATTTCCTTGAGGAAGACCTGGAAAACATCCAGCGCGTCATCACAGAACTCGAATCAGAGAATATAAACGGAGAGTTCATGATCCACGCCAAGGCCGAGACAGTTGAAGAATCCGCGAAAAACACCGACGTCGAGGAAAAAGAAATCGTGAAAACACTTGTATTCATGGCAGATGAACCTGTAGCAGTACTCTGCCCGGGAGACACCTCCGTCTCAGAGGAAAAACTTGAAGAAATTCTTGAAACCTCTATAAGAATGGCAAAGCCCTCCGAAGTCACTGAAGCAACAGGATACTACGTCGGTGGAGTCTCGCCGTTCGACCTGGATATTAGAGTTCTCATGGAAGAATCTCTGCTGAAAAGAGAAGAAGTGAAACCGGCAGCAGGTTCTCGTGTAGTCGGAGTAACACTGGAGCCACAGGAACTGCAAAAAGCCTCAGGTGCTGAGAAAGTCGACGTATCCAGAAATTAGACCTGATTAAAACAGAAAAAACCTCTGGACAAACCCAAAAACCAGGAAAAACAGTTTTAACTTTTCCACGCCAAAACCCTCCTATGGACCTCGAGAAACGGAAAGAGATAGTTCTGCGTAACACGGAAGAGATAATCGAAGAAGACGAACTGGAGGAAATACTTGAAAAGAAGGACGAGCCGCGTGCGTACGTCGGCTACGAAACCTCAGGACCAGTACACCTCGGACACTGGATCTCTGTAAGGAAGATGCTGGACATCCAGAAAGCAGGGTTCCAGCCAGTGATCCTCTGGGCCGACCTCCACACCTACCTAAACAAGAAGGGAGAGGAGGACTGGATCCAAGACATGACAGACTACTGGCAGGCGACATTCGAAGCCCTCGGTTTAGAAGCGGAGTACACGCACGGAAGAAGTTTTCAGGAAAAGACGGAGTACTTCCACGACCTGCTCGAGCTTTCCAAGGAGACCACGATCAACCGTGGAACAAGAGCGATGCAGCACGACCTGCGCGACAAGGACGACGCCTACGTCAGCCAGATAATCTACCCGCTGATGCAAGCATTAGACATCGTCTACCTTGACCTCGACCTCGCGGTGGCCGGTATCGACCAGAGAAAGATCCACATGCTCGCTAGAGAGAAACTCGAGAACCTGGGATACGACAAACCTACGTGCCTGCACTGGCCTCTGCTGACCTCGCTGGGCGGAAGCGGCGACAAGATGAGCTCAAGCAAGAAAAACACCATGTTCCCTCTCCACGCCGACCCGAGCAGAATCCAGGAAACTATCCAGGACGCGTACTGTCCGCAGGGCCAGGTAGAGGACAACCCGGTACTGGAGATCGCAAAATTCTTCATCTTCGGCGCCGATGAAGACCTCCTCATCGAGAGAAAAGACGAGCACGGAGGAGACGTCCACTACGGCGAATTCGAGGACCTGGAACAGGACTTCAAGCGTGAAGACCTCCACCCGCTCGACCTGAAGGACGCAGTCGCCGAAGAAGTCACCCAGCGCTTCAAACCGGTCAGAGACAGGTTCAGAGAAAACCCGGAGTTACTCGAACCGCTCGAAGAAATCGGCCACGAGAAGCCGGACTACCTCAAGTAAATTTTTCTTCTTCCCTCTCCATTTTTCTATTATGACTTACTCCGATTTCGAGGATTACGCGGCGCTGTATGACGTGGTTTCGCAGAGCAAGAGCGATGGCGAAGACGTCGAGTTCTACGTTCAACAGGCGAAGAAGGTTGATGGAAAGGTTCTGGAGGTCGCGTGTGGTACCGGAAGGATTTATCTAAAGATGTTGGAGCAGGGCGTCGATGCATATGGTATCGATATCTCAGGGGCGATGCTGGAGAAGCTGAGGGAGAAAGCAGAGGAAAGAGGTCTTGAGCCGAAAGTTGAGAAGGCGAACATGCAGGATTTTGACCTTGAGGAAAAGTTTTCCCTAATTACGATTCCGTACAGGAGTTTCCACCATAACCTGAATGTGGATGACCAGCTGGCGACGTTGGAGACGATCTACAAGCACCTTGAGGAAGGCGGCAAACTGATACTGAATTTTTACTGTCCGGATTTCGAGTTTATCAGTGAAAATTACGGTAAGGAAATCCGCAGCGATATCGAAGGCCATCCCGAGCTTGAGCTGGTTGAGTACAACGAAATCGTGGACCCTGTGGAGATGATCATCGAGTTCGAGAAAAAAGTTCTAGAGGACGGCGAGGAGAAATGGAGTTCTACAGGAAAGAGTAAGATGACTACGAAGACGGAGTTCGAGCTGCTTCTCAGGAACTCAAGTTTCTCCGACTGGAAAGTTTACGGCGGATTCGATCTTGACAGGTTAGAGGATTCGGAGCAGGAGATGGTCTGGATAGTGGAGAGATAAAAATTTTCCTAGTTCATGATTTCTGAGGCGCAATGATAATAGAAGGACTTAATGCAGAGTTCATCATTAACGAGGATCTTGTTGAAGAATCTGAAGAAGAGGTAAGGCGACAGGTAGAAGAGTTTCTGAGCGGTGAAAGACAAGATTTTGACCTGAATTTTTCCTTCCCCGGCGGAGGCCCGGGTTTCGTGCTCAGGGAGATCAACAGGATTACCTATGGCGAGACCAGAACATACAGTGAGATTGCAGAAGAAGTAGATTCTGCGCCTATCGCTATCGGTCAGTACTGCGGGAAAAACCCGTTGCCTCTTATTATACCGTGTCATAGAGTAGTAGGGAAAAATGATCTTGGCGGCTACAGATCGGGCATACAGGTCAAAGAGAAGTTACTCGCGCTTGAGGGAGCAGATTTTTAACTTTCCCTGTGAAATTCTTGATTGCAATGAAAGGTGGACGTGTTTCTACCGGACGCATTTGCAACCCGAAGGCTTGATCAGAGCTTTCGCTATACAAAACCTGTTTTAGATAAAAATTTATGCATAAGTGGTCTTCATGATTGATATCGAGGTTTTCCGTGAGGAGCCGGAGAAGATCAAGGAATCTGAAAAGCGAAGGGATAAGGATCCTGAAAAAGTCGAGAAAGTTATTGAACTCGACGATGCATGGCGTGAAAGTCTTCAGAGACTTGAAGAGCTTCGGCAGAAGCGGAACGAGGTCGGCGATAAGATTGCTGAGATGAAGCAGAACGGTGAAGATGCTTCAGAGCACATCGAGAAGATGCAAGAAGTCAAAGAGACTATCAACGAGCTGGAGAAGGATGTCGAGGCTCTGAAAGAGGAGCGCGACGAACTGAGATACCAGATCGGGAATATCCTGCATGAATCGGTTCCCGACGGCGAAGACGAGGAAGATAACGTTGAACTTCGGACCTGGGAGCCCGAAGAAGGAAGAGATGAAGATGCAGAACTTGCAGCTGACGTGCTTGAGGAGAATGATCTCGTTGAGACCGAGAAAGCTGCTGAACTGGCAGGTGAGCGGGCTTACTACCTGAAGAATGATCTTGTGAAGTTGAACCAAGCTTTGATCCAGTTCTCACTTGATCTCCTGAGGGAGAAAGATTACACTCCTATGCAGACGCCTTACATGCTGCATCATGAGCCTATGGCTTCAGCAGCAGAGCTAGAGGATTTCGAGGAGCAGCTGTACAAGATCGAGGACGAGGACAAGTACCTGATCGCGACCTCGGAGCAGACTCTAGCTACTTTCCATATGGATGAGATCCTGCAGCCTCAGGACTTGCCGAAGAAGTACGCCGGATTTTCGACCAACTTCAGGCGTGAAGCAGGTAAGCACGGTAAGCAGACACGTGGAATCTGGCGCATCCACCAGTTCGAGAAGGTTGAGCAGTACGTTTTCTGCGAACCAGATGAGAGCTGGGACTTCTTCGATCATCTTATCGATAACTCGGAGAAGGTCATGCAGGAGCTCGGCCTGCCTTACAGAGTTGTCAATGTTTGTACCGGCGACATGAACGATAACGCCGCGAAGAAGTACGATATTGAGGTCTGGAGGCCTCCTCTCCAGGAGTACGGCGAAGTCGTCTCATGCAGTAACTGTACTGATTACCAAGCAAGAAAGGTCGGCGTCAGGATTCGCAGACCTGAGGACAACGAGACCGCGCACACATTGAACGCAACGGCCTGTGCTACCGAGCGGATTATTACTGCAATCATCGAGAACAACCAGAAAGAGCAGGGAATCAAGATTCCGGAGCCTCTGCAGAGTTATATGGGCGGCCAGGAGTTCATCGAGCTTGAAGAATAAAATTAGGAGGTGAGAACCTCCAGAAATTTTTTCTTTCCTTTAACTTTCTGACCAGAGTTCTCCAAAGGCATCAATCGCGTCTTCGTTTTCCAGAAGAGCGTCTTCGCCGTATTCAGGCTCTGCGTCGAAGTTTTGGTAAGCCTGGATTGCTTCGGCCATCTGTTCGCCGTCGTACTCTATGCCTGTTTCATCGCCGATCTTCACTGCCTCACCGGATCTGGAAGCATTATAGTCTTCCTGAAGACTTCTTGGCATGTTATCACCTTCATCCGGGTTGAGCTCGCCTGAATACATCTGTCTGGTTCTGGCTGATTCTGCCATTACTCAAAACACCTCTCCAGTGTTTTAGAGTGACCAGAAAGATCTTCAATCTTTCTCATCAGTTCTCACCTCCTGAAATTTTTTCCATGGTTTTGTACTGCGGTATAGCGTGGTTGTAGTTGTTTGTCATGTTTGAAACACCTCTTTAGGTAGAGAAGAATCTAGTGCACTAGCACTTTCACTATTACGTTGAATGCCAGTGAATTGGAAATGTGAGAAAAATTATCTGTGGATAGCGCATCCGCTGCCTTGCACAAAACATTCACCTTTGGTTGGATGCGCGTTCATAGATTTTCTACTGACTTAAGAAGTTTATAAACCCTTTGTTTGCTGCTGGATCGGCCGACCGAGAAGGCTTATCATTTTTAAGTTATTTCGGCTATTTAGGTTAGGCATGGAAACGACAGTGATGGTTGGGGAGAAGCCGAAAGTCACCTCCAAGATCGCGAACGCGCTCGGCGACTACTCCAAGAAAGATAATAGAGGCGTAACAAATTACATTATTGAGACAGACGACCGGAGGATTATCATCGCACCTGCTGTCGGCCACATCTTCAATCTGGACCAGGTGGAGGACGGCTGGGATTATCCAGTATTCGATGTGGAGTGGAAGCCTGTTTTCGAGACCGAAGACAGCGCTGATTACGTGAAAAAATACTATAACAACCTCAAAGATCAGCTGCAGAAAGCTGACTCCTACATTAACGCCTGCGACTTCGATCTTGAGGGTTCTGTCATCGGTGCAAACGTTATACGGAATCTCACAGACGCAGATTACGACCAGATTGAACGAATGAAGTTTTCTACACTTACAAGAAGTGATTTACAGGACGCTTTTGATAATCTGGAAGGTTTTGACGAGGGAATGACCAGCGCAGGAATCACCAGACACATAATGGATTACTACTACGGTGTCAACGTCTCACGTGCCCTGATGCAGGCAGTACGGGAGAACGACCGGTACAAGACCCTGAGTACAGGACGCGTGCAGGGGCCTGCTCTTAAGGTTCTCGCTGACCGGGAGAGAGAGATCATGAAGTTCGAGCCAGATCCTTACTGGGAGATCTTCCTGCACCATTCAGAGTTTGATGCCAAGTTCCAGGAGACAGGAGCAGACAGAGACAAGATCGACAGGCTCTGGCAGGAGGAAAAGGCTCAGGATATCTTTTCACAGGTCGACGGCGAGGACATGGCCGAAGTCACGAATATCAAGATCAATAACTACAAGCACAATCCGCCAATTCCATTCAACCTTACAGGGCTACAGAAAGAAGCTTCAAGCCAGTTTAACCTGGCGCCGAAGAAGACTCAGTCGATCGCACAGTCGCTTTACGAAGATTCTTTGATCTCATATCCAAGAACCGAGTCACAGAAGCTGCCCGCCAAGCTCGGCTACAAAACATTGTTGAACAAGCTTAAAGGTCAGGACGACTACGAGGAACTGGCTAAAAAAGTACTCAAAAAGGATAAAGACGACGATATGTATCCTCGGCAGGGTAAGAAAGAGGACGATGCGCACCCAGCGATCTATCCTACGGGAGAATTCCCTGGTTCAGGGCTTTCCAAGATGGAGCGGAAGGTCTACGACCTGATCGTGAAGAGGTTCTTCGCTGTGTTCGGAGACGCAGCAAAGAGACAGAGCCTCACACTGACCCTGACAGTGAAAGGTCACGACTTCAACGCAAAGTCCAAGGTCACTAAAGAGAGAAACTGGTTTGAACTGTACGATCCATATGTCAACGTCGAAGAGGCAGAGCTACCGGGCGTAGAGGAGGGAGAGGTTCTGGATGTGGAAGGATTCGAGCTTGAAGAGAAAGAGACAAAGCCGCCGCGGCGTTACAGCCAGTCAAGGATCGTATCAGAACTGGAAAAAAGAAATCTCGGAACAAAGGCGACTAGAGCATCTACAATCGACCGACTGTACAACAGGAACTACATAGACAACGATCCTATCGAGGTAAGCCAGCTTGGACTCGCGATCGTTGAGACACTTGAGGATCACGCACCAGATCTCCTGAGCGAAGAGCTTACACGGCAGTTCGAGGAGAAAATGGAGGCTATCCGCGAAGAAGAAGAGACAAGTGAAGAAGTAGTTTCAGAAGCACAGAAAGAGCTTTCCGAAACCCTTCAGAAGTTCAAGGATCAGGAAGAAGAGATAGGTGCAGAACTTGTAGAAACTATCGACGAGGAACGTGAGAGACGCAGGCAGCTCGGACCATGCAACGAGTGCGACGACGGAACTTTGAGAATCATCAAGACTAACGGAAATCGTTTTGTAGGATGTTCAAACTATCCAGACTGTGAAAACAGCTTCCCGCTGCCCAGAGAAGGTAAAATCGAGTCACTGGACGAGTTATGTGAAGAATGCGAGACTCCCAGAATTAAAGTTATCCGAAATAGTAAAAATCCTTACAGCATGTGCATAAATCCGGATTGTCCAACAAAAGACGACTGGTGATAAAATGACAGATGTATCGGTCGTTGTACCCACTTATAATGAGGAAGAGAATATACAGGATTTTCTGAGAGAAGTTAAGGAAGAGCTGGCAGATTGTAAACTTGAAATAATAATAGTAGACGATTCAGAAGATAATACAGGCTCTATAATCTGGGAAAACTACGAAGATGACTCAGAAATAAACTTGATTGAGAGGGAAGAAGCTAAAGGCATAGGTTCCGCCTACAAGAAAGGTTTTTCCCAAGCCAATGGAGATAAAGTTGTCCAGATGGATGCGGATTTCTCACACCAGCCCGAGTACATAGAAAATCTGCTTGAGGCTCTTGAAGATTCCGATATAGCCGTAGGTTCCAGGTATGTTGAAGGCGGAGACAGAAACGATCCTATCTACAGGCGGATAAATCCTTTAATAGGAAGCTATCTGTACCGCTATGGTCTTGGATCTCCGGTAAACGATGTTACTAGTGGTTTCAAAGCCTACAGGTCAGAGACGCTTCAGGATCTTCCGGAATATCTTCCTGATGGATTTCATTTCCAGGCTGCGTCACTAATGAGTCTTGTAGAAAAAGGTGCAGATGTGAAAGAAGTACCTATAGACTTCCGTCCGAGAAGAGCAGGAGAACCAAAGTACTCTATAGAAGACTTTTTCGACAACGTAATTCTTCTTCTGAAGCTTTTCAAATCGAAGAGGCTTGAAAGATGATAGAAGATCTGAAAAAAATACTTACAGACTTCAAAACCTCCGGAAAATTCCTTGTAACAGGTCTAACGGGAGTAATTGTGGACAATGCAGTTCTGGTTTTTGTACACAGCATGCTGGGATTTCCTCTGGCCCTGAGTAAAGCTGCAAGCACGGAGTCAGCCATACTCGTTAATTTCGCCGTTAACGATAACTGGACCTTTGAAAGAGACGAGCAGCCAGGAACTGTGTGGAAACGACTCGTAAAATCAAATTCAATCAGAATAATAGGCCTTGCGATTTCAGTGCTCGTGATCCTGGCACTTAACAAGAGACTTGGAGTCCCCCTGATTGCCGCCAACATGATGAGTATCGGGGCAGGATTCGTCTTCAACTACACGCTTGAATCCTTCGCATGGAAAATGCACGAAAAATAAGATTCCAAGCTAAGAGGAAACTATCGCTACCGGACCTCACTTTACAGGAACTCTATAACCGAATCAGTGCGGTTCTGAGCGCCTTCTAGGTCGAACTCTTCTCCCAATTCCTCGAATTTTTCTGCGAAGGCTTCCTCGTCGCGGATCAGTTCCTGGATGTCTTCAGCTGACTCTATGAATCTTTCCCTGACTTTCTCGTTCTCCGGATTCTCGGCCTGGATCGAGCCGTAGAGACCAGGCTTCTGGTTCAGCATCCTCGCTGTGAGATCTGTGATGAGCTGGTAGACTGGTGAAGAGTACTCCTCCATCTCCGGGCCGGATAGATCGGATTTTCGTATGGTTTCCGCAACCACAAGCTCGGAGAAATGCATCAGTCCCTGGACAATCGACATTGCCTTATCGTGCTGTTCAGGATCTGTTACGTGGATTTCGGCACCGTGCTCCATCCAGAACTCCTCCATCTCTGTCCACTTCTTGCCTTTCTCCGGGCAGAGTACGATCTTCTGGCCCTTGATGGAGTTACTGGGCGCGTACATCGGATGCATGCCGAGAACTTCTTCTGAGTATTTTTTCATCGCCTCTACAGGCTTTTTCTTGACTGAAGTGATATCACACAGCAGTGCGTCATCGGGGACGTGCGATCCGATCTCCTCAATGACTCCAACCGTGACTGCGATAGGTACCGCGACTATAACAGTATCAGCGTCCTTAACTATCTCTGTATTTTTTCCGTAATTCCAGCCGTGTTCCTCGGCGACCTGCTCCGCGTCCTCCAGCGTTTTACCGGAGATATGGATCTCGTTGTTGTCTTCCAGGTGTTTTCCGAGGTGCTGGCCGAATTTTCCTGTGCCTCCGACTATGGCGATCTTCTGACTAATCATAGCCAGATTTTTTATCCGGATTCCTATAGTTTTTACCCTGTAGCATCGTTTTTTAGGTATCAGGACAGAAAGGTCTCAATATGGCAGAAATTCTTGAAGACGAAGAACTGGAAGAAGAACTTGATAACCTGCAGATCTGGGGCGTCGAGTTCGACAAGCTCGTAACACGCGCTGAGTTTGACAGCTATCGGGATGCGGTGTTCTTCGCCAACGCGGTTTTCTCGCTGGCGGAGGAGGAATTCCACCACCCGGAAGTCACGGTAGAGTACGGAGCCGTCGAGATCGACCTTTGGAACCATGAAGAGGAAGCTATCACGAGAAAAGATATCGAACTCGCGGAGAAAATAGAGGAAAAATTAGGAAATATTGACTGGAGCTAGAACTCCTTCTCCAGCGCGTCGAAAGCCTCCCGAATTTCCTTTTTCGTGGTGGATCCGAAGCAGATGCGGACGTTACTGTCGCTTCCAGGACCCATCGGCTCGCCAGGAACCATTGCGACTCCTTTTTCGATTATCTCCATGCAGAAATCCCAAGAATCTTTTCCTGTGTCCGGGAAAGCGTAGATAGCGCCTTCAGGAGCGACAAAATCCCAGCCAAGTTCTTCCATCCTTTCTACAAGTAGATCTCTTCTCTCCTCATAGACTTTACACATCTCCTCGACGTGCGAATCCTTCCTCAGCGCCTCTATAGCTGCGTACTGAGAGACTCTCGGCGGGCAAGCTGTAGAAGCGCGAGAAACCTTCGCATATTCCTCTATATTTTCTTTTTTGTCAACAAGCCATCCGATTCTCCAGCCTGTTATCGCGTGGTTCTTCGAAACTGATCCTATAATCGCCGAATCACAGGCATAGGCCGCAGGAGAGTAGTGCTCTCTGCCATAAACCAGTCTATGATATACTTCATCGGATATGAGAAAAGTGTCGTTCTCGTCAGCGACCTTAGCGATCTCCTGGCTCTGCTCCTCTTTCAGGACGTAGCCTGTAGGATTTCCAGGAGTATTGACGACCATGAGGTCCGCTTCGGAAATTTTTTCCCGAGCTTCTTCTCTAAGATTTCTTTCATCGTCCCAGTACTCAACTTGCTCCCACTGGTTGCCGTTGACCTCCGAGATCATCTTGTAAGGCCCCCAGCACGGATCGTTGAAGACTGCCTTGTCGTCGCTTCCGAGTCGGGCCGCGAATATTGCGTAGAGCGCACCCATCCCGCCAGTAGTAACCATTACATGTTCTTTCTCAAGTTCCTTGCCCTCAGGCCCGAAGCCGTTCTTTTGATTCTCTTCATCCACAATAGCCGCTCTAAGATCTTCAAGGCCGAGCATCGGGCTGTAACCTTGCTTGTTTTCCAGTCCGTCTCTCGCCGCCTTCTTGACGTGCTCCGGAGTGTCGAAGCTTGGCTGGCCTATATCAAACCTGACGACTTCTTCGTCCATCTTCGCCGCTTTTTCCGAAATTTTTCTGATAGATAAATCGATGTTCTGTATTCTTTCTCGCATTCCTGTTCACCTTTATTTTTCTGCTTCGGGGTAACTTCCCAGATTCTGGACCTCTCCATAGGTTTCAAGACATTTCTCCGCGCGTTGAAGTTTCTCTCCTGCGGCCTCTGCCTCGACGTAGAAGTAGTATTCACCAAGTTTTTCTTTCGTCGGCCTCGACTGGATGTGGCTCAAGTTGATCTGGTGTCCTGCGAAACAGGAGAGCATCGCGTGAAGCAGCCCCGGTCGATCCTCACCAGGCTCCAGTATCAGCGAGGTCTTCTCCTCAGCCTCTGATTCGCCGTTAAGGACTAGGAATCGTGTCACATTCACGTCTCTATCCTGAACTGATTTCTCTAGAATATTTTTTCCGTTGATTTCAGCCGCAATCTCTGAGGCCAACGCAGCTTCACCTGCTCCCATATCCCCAACTGCTTCTGAAGTAGAATTGGATTCCTTTTCCGTCCATCCGTGCGCGGAGATAAGTTCCTGACACTGCGCCAGGGCCTGTGGATGTGAGCGAACTTTTTCGATATCAGAGATTTTTTCCTCTTCTGAAATCAGTGCGTGCTGGATACCCAGCTCGACTTCGCCGACAACTTCCTCGTCGTATTCTCTCAGGAAGTCTATAGTATCTGTTACTCCGCCACCAAGAGAATTCTCTACAGGTACAAATTTTTTCTGGACTTCGGATTCGAATACCTCTCTTATCGTGGAGCAAAATTCTGGCTCCAGGTCTTCAAAGTATTTCTCCGCTGCCTGGTGCGTGTAGGTTCCTTCAGGTCCTAGAAGTGCGACTTTCAAAAATTCTTTCACCTTTCAAGGACGTCTTCCTGTATGTCTACAGCGGTTTCGATCATTACTTCCGCGAGCTCTCTGCCTCGCTCGGAAGGCATGTTTTTCTTGTCGAAAAGTTCTTCAAACTGATGCTTTACCTCTTCCTCGCGTTCCCTGTCTCTTATTTCCAGGTTTTCACGGCTTTTGTGGTTTACAACTTTCAGCACTGCGTCCATACGGTCGCGTACATCGCCGACGATTTTCCTGTTGGCATCGTCAATCTCGTCTCTCGCCTCTTCCATACTCATAGAGGATTTTTTCACCACGAGACTCTTTATTTTTTCCCGAGCCTAATCAAAGAATTCAGGTAAAATTTAACTTCAGAAAAATTTTTCTAGAAGAGTCCGCCGTCTTCGTTAACTTCAAGTCCGTCATCAGTTATATGGAACTGGATCTTCTTGCCTTCCGGCAGTGAACGGTGCTTGGAGATTTCAGCCCTTCTGACATTTTTCTCATCACTTGAGAGCTTCACAAGACATTTACTCCAGTACTTTGGTACATCACGCCCTACAAGCTCAAGATCTTCCTTCTCAAAGCTGGTGTACACCTGATTCGTAACTACAACAGGAATATTCTGCTTCCTGGCTATCCCAGAAAGCTTGGAGAGCTGTCCGGAGAGTTCATTGTTTATCTCTGAAGCATTGTCGCCATTAACCTTGAGACGATACAGTGAAACCATCGAATCAACTATAATAAGTTCCAAGTCTTCCTTCATTTCTTCAAGAGAATTTATGGCTTCTTCCTGCTCCTGAAAATCTGTGGCATCCTTTAAAAATACGTTATCAAGTTCTTGTTCCGATGCTATCTGCATAAATCTTTCTGCGGAGAAACTTGCCTCAGTATCTATGTATGCGACGTTTCCACCGTTTTCAGCGACTTCTGCAGCGATCTGGATGCAGACATTTGTCTTTCCTGACCCTGATTCTCCGTAGAAATTTGATATAACTCCTCTTTCTATACCTCCCCCGAGGAGGCTGTCAAGCGGCTCACAACCGGTCGAAACGCGTTCTACTTCCACGACTGAAAATTTTTTCCAACTCTTTTATCCTTAATCAGAGAGTTTTCCGAGATAAAGTTAAACTGGTCCTGGAGAAAAATTTCTTCATGGAGACACGTCACGTAATTTTTGGCGCAGTTTTCCTCGCTGTTTTCACATTCGGATCGCTGAATATTATTTCAGATGGAAGAGTTGGTCACGCAGTAAGCGCTCAGCTTCCAGGGCACAGCGTCGCTTCAAACTCAGAACCAGAAATCTCCATAGAGGAAAACGTGACTCTGGAGCCAGGAGCAACCAAATCTGTTAACGCGGAGATCAGGAACGCCAAAATTATCTCATACACCAACCCTACGCTGTTCAACAGGGATGAAGCGCAGATTGATGTGGATGCGAAGCTCGAACCGTCTCCAGGAATGGTGCAACAGTCTCTGCCTCCAAGCTGGGTTTATGATCATGTAGAGCCTGAAATCTTGATGAATATTTCCTTAAATTCCTCCGAAAGCATGGCTCCGGGAAATTACAGTTTCAATGTTACAGCAGAGTCAGGCATGGATATCGAGGCGAGAGAGGTTTCGGAGAGTTTCTCCGTCAGGGTTTTGAATTCTTCAGGATAAATGAGAGATTTTTTGTGGACGTGAATAAAAATTCATTTAAGTGTTGGTTTTCTTGTTAGAGGTATGCAGAAGAAGGAGGCTGCTTTGATAACCTATAACACTGAAAGGAAGAATTTTGAGTCAGTGTACGAGCGGAACAAGTTTTACCGTGGTTTATTTGGTTACAAGCAGAAAGTCAGGAAAAACGGGAAAGAATACGAGTACGAGAAAGACGGACTCATGGACGAAATTCCTCATATCAGGATTGATGATTCGGTTTTCATCGCTCCAACCCAGCATGTTTCAAAGGTGGAATCATATTTTGATGAATGGGGGAAGAAGGTCTCAAAGCACATATTTACAGTCATTATCGAGGATGAAAACATAATCGACAGGATTAGCGGAGACACAGAAGAGCAAGGTGAACAATTACAATGACAGATGATAAATCAGTCAAGCTGCGTGTAGGAGAAGTTCCTCCTAACGCACAGCAGGACATCGGGAAAGGCATAGTCAGAATAGACAGTAAAATCATGGAAGAGCTAGAGGTTCGGGAAGGAGAGGCCGTAATAATCGAGGGCGACCGCGAAACAGTCGGACGTGTCGCAAGATCATATCCTGCGGACAAAGGACTTGGTATAGCACGTATGGACGGCTACATGAGAAAAAACGCAGGAACAAGTCTTGGGGAAAATGTGAAAGTTCGGGAAGCAGAGGTCAAAGAAGCCGAGGAGATAACTCTGGCTCCCGCCGAGGAAGGAGTTATGATGCAGGTCTCCAACCCGAATATCTTCAAGAAAGGACTCGCCGGCAGAGCACTTATGCAGGGCGATATCGTAGTTCCAGGCGGTGACCGCGACCGACCGCAGGGAATGTTCGACGACATGCCTTTCGACTTCGACATGGACAAGTTTGCCTTCAGCTTCGGCGGCGAAACAAAGCTGATGGTGGTCCAGACCAAACCTAAAGGAGCCGTCAAGATCACAAAGAGGACTGATATCAAGATGAAACAACAGGCCGTAGAAGAGCCAGGACAGCAGCGCGTAAGCGTACCAGACGTAACATACGAAGACATCGGGGGACTGGACGAAGAAGTCCAGAAAGTCCGGGAGATGATCGAACTACCTCTAAAACACCCCGAAGTCTTCCAGCAACTCGGAATCGACGCACCATCAGGAGTACTACTCCAGGGACCGCCAGGAACAGGAAAGACACTTCTAGCGAAGGCAGTAGCCAATGAATCCAACGCTACTTTCCTCTCCATCGACGGACCGGAAATCATGTCCAAGTACTACGGAGAATCCGAGAAACAGCTACGTGAAAAATTCGAGGAAGCGAGGGACGACGCGCCGGCGATAATTTTCATCGACGAAATCGATGCAATCGCCCCGAAGAGAGACGAAACCGGTGGAGAAGTCGAGAGAAGAGTTGTAGCGCAGCTGCTCAGCGAGATGGATGGTCTTGAGGCTCGTGAGAATGTTATAGTTATCGCGGCGACCAACCGTTCCGACTCCATAGATCCAGCTCTACGGCGTGGAGGCCGTTTCGACCGAGAAATAGAGATCGGAGTCCCCAACAGAGACGGCAGGAAGGAGATTCTTCAAATCCATACAAGAAACATGCCTCTCGGAGACGACGTGGATCTGAATGAACTCGCGGACCAGACACACGGATACGTCGGGGCGGACCTGGAAACTCTGTGCAAGGAAGCGGCGATGTACGTACTCCGGGACATACTGCCGGAGATAGACCTGGACGACGAAATACCGAGCGACGTCCTGGACAAACTGGAAGTCGACAGAGAAGCCATGATAGAAGGCATGAGGACTGTAGAACCTTCTGCCATGAGAGAAGTCATGGTCGAGGTTCCACAGGTAAGCTGGGACGACGTAGGAGGTCTCAGCGAGACCAAAGAGCACCTGCATGAAATGGTTGAATGGCCGCAGGAATACTCTGAAGAGTTCCAGAAAATGGGTATAGACGTGCCTAAAGGCATCCTGCTCTACGGACTACCCGGAACAGGAAAGACACTTCTCGCAAAAGCAGTAGCAAACGAGGCCAACGCCAACTTCATATCCGTGAAAGGCCCCGAACTGCTCTCCAAGTACGTCGGAGAATCAGAATCCGCGGTACGTGAAGTCTTCAAGAAAGCAAGACAGGTAGCGCCGTGCGTACTGTTCATCGACGAAATAGACTCCATTGCGCCTCGAAGAGGAAGTAGAGGTTCGGACTCTGGCGTCGGAGACCGCGTAGTCAACCAGCTACTGACCGAGCTTGATGGAATAGAATCCCTGGAAGGCGTAACAGTCATCGCGGCGACGAACCGTCCTGACATGATTGATCCAGCGATCATGCGTCCAGGAAGAATCGACAGGAATGTAGAGGTAGAAGTGCCTGATGAAGAAGGCCGCAAGAAGATCTTTGAGGTCCATACACGAGAGATGCCTCTGGCAGACGATGTAGATCTCCAGAAGCTAGCCGAAGAATCTGAAGGATACGTAGGTTCGGATATCGAGTCCATCTGCCGTGAAGCAGGTATGAACGCGTTGAGAAACGACAGGGAAGCTGAAAACGTGAAGATGGAGGGCTTTGAAGAAGCTATCAAGGAGGTAAGGCCTACAGCAACCGAGGACAACCTGAAGAGGTATGAGCAGATGATGCAGAAGATGCAGGACATCGAGCAGACCGAGGACACTCCGGACTACTACGCCTGATCACATCAGGCACACCTTTTTCTTTATTAATTAGTTCCAGTAAATTTCTGTCATGTCAGAAGAAGATCCAGAAAAAGCAGAAGCCGAAGAAGCTTCTGAAACTGAAGAAACTCAAGAACCAGATTCAAATAATAACAGTAAATCAGGGACCGTGAACCTCTCTGTAAACACCGTGATAATAGGTGCTTTTGTTCTAGGCCTTACTGTAGGGTTCTCCGGAGGCGTACTTACAAAGGGGAATGCGCTGGCAGGACTTGTAGGAACGCAGGAAGCTCCTGCACCGTCACAGCCATCCGATCAGCAAGGACAACAGGGAAACACAGATATAGTTGATCTCAGCCAGATAAACATGAGCGGAGAACCTGTTCTGGGAGAATCTGACGCACCGGTGACAATGGTGATCTACGAGGACTTCGAATGTCCTTTCTGCAAGAGATTTGAGGATAACGCGTTCCAGAATATAAAGAGCAACTACGTTGACACCGGCCAGGTAAAAGTTATCTGGAAGGACAGACCTCTTACCCAGCTACATCCATGGGCGGAGCCGGCTGCAGCTGCAATGGAGTGTGTATACCGTGAAAGTGGAGACGACGCTTTCTGGACAGTCAAGAGCAAAATCTTTGCCAACCAGAACAGCATATCAACCAGCAACGTAGAATCCCAGATCAAGACCTGGGCTGCAGAGGAAGGCGTATCCGAGTCAGCAGTTCAAAGCTGTATAGACAACGACAACCCTCTTGAAGAAGTCAGAAGAGATTCAGAAAACGGGAAAAACCTCGGGGCAAGCGGAACACCTACAGCTTTCGTGAACGGTAGAAAACTTGTAGGAGCACAGCCTTACTCCAACTTCAAGTCAGCTATTGAAGACGCTCTAAGCCAGTGAAAACTGGCTAACAATTCTTTTTCTCTATTTTTCTAGAAAAACTAGTTTCTGGTAGTAATTTTCTTACCTTCCTCAGTCAGGATCACTGTGTGTTCTGCCTGGACGACAGTTCCCCCGCTTATCTCATTGAGAACAGGATAGGAGTGAACAATATCTCCCTGGACAAGCTTTTTCATCGCCATCCTCTCCCTGGCGCCATAATCATCAAACCAGCGGGTTGAAAACGGCAGGCCTCCGAAATCTTTTATCTGAGACATCAGTTTTCTCTCTGCCTTACCTCTTACGCTTGTTTCTCTCTCAAGCTTGTAAATATTTCCTGCAGAACCATTTTTTATCTTCCCTGAACCATCAGTGAGGAAAGGTTCTATCGCAAAGGCATCTCCAACTTCAAAAACATGCTCAGAAGTATTTGCATAGTTTGGAATCGACACGCCCGCGTGCTGAGTATACTTGTCAAGATAGTGTCCTGTAAGATTCCTAACAACCTCGTATTCATCTGGAACCTGGTTTTCAACGTATTTTCCGAGCTCCCCTACTGTTTTACCAGGTTCAACAAAGTTCAGGGCTTTTTCAAGTACTTCTTCCACAGTTTCGATCATTTCCTGACGTTTGCCAGATGGATTTACGGTTAGAGCAGTATCTGCGATGTATCCCTCTGAGTGAGCTCCTATATCAATTTTCAGGACGTCATCGGATTTGAGCTGACGGTTTTCTTTGACTCCTGGAGAGTAGTGAGCTGCAGCATCATTTATAGAAAGATTTACAGGGAATGCAGGTTCGAGACCTTCCTCTCTTATCATTTCCTCTATTTCATCGGCTATAACCTTCAGGTTTGTACCTGGCTCGGAGATTTTTCTCGCCTTTTTCCTTGCTCCCTGGATTACCTCTCCAGCCCTGACATAGTTTTCTCTGACTTCCCTGTCCACGAAGAAAAAGTGAAGGTGAAAAGTGAAAAACTTACTGAGACCAGGAGAAACTTACTTCCTGTTTACCCCTGAAATCCTGGCAGCCTCCTTGACCCGATCAGCGATCTCCATCGCAAGATCCTTGTCAAGAGTTTCAGGCACGATCTTATCCTTTTCTGGCTCGATGAACTCCTTGATGGCTTCAGAGGCCGCAACTTTCATTTTCTCATTTATATCAGAAGCTCTTACATCCAAAGCACCCCGGAAAACACCCGGGAAGGCGAGAGAATTATTGACCTGGTTATCAAAGTCGCTCCTTCCTGTAGCAGTGATAAAAGCTCCTGCCTCCTTCGCTTCACCAGGCAGAATTTCCGGTTCAGGATTTGCGAGAGCGAAAACTACAGGATCATCAGCCATGGACTCCACCATCTCCTTTGAGACAATTCCAGGAGCTGAAAGTCCTATGAATACATCAGCGTCTTCCATGGCATCTTCAAGACTTCCTGATTCCTCTGCTGCCAGAGTTTCCTCCGCAAGATCTGCCTTGAACTTGTTGTCATCTTCAACTCTCAGAATACCAGATGAATCCACTGGAACAATATTCTCAGCACCGGCATCTATCAGGAATTTTGCGACCGCTATTCCAGAAGCACCTGCACCAGAAATTACAATTCTTGCATCTTCAAGATCCTTTTCAGCCAGTTCAAGAGCATTCTGAAGTGCCGCTCCCACGACTATAGCCGTTCCATGCTGGTCATCATGGAAGACAGGAATATCCAGAGATTTCTTCAGAGTTCTCTCGACACGGAAGCAGCGAGGCGCCTTGATGTCTTCAAGGTTGATAGCTCCGAAAGTAGGCTCAAGCGCCTCCACCTGTTCAACTATATCACCCGCTGTCTCGGAGTCAAGACAGATAGGAAAACCATCGACATCACCGAATTTCTTCATCAGATTGGCTTTACCCTCCATAACAGGCATAGATGCCTCAGGGCCGATATCACCTAGTCCGAGAACAGCTGAGCCGTCAGAGACAACAGCGACCATATTTCCTTTTGTCGTGTAATCATAGGATTTTTCTCTATCTTCCGAAATTTCTTTACATGGCTCTGCAACTCCGGGAGTGTAAACAAGTTCCAGGTCATCTGTATCCTCTACAGGAACACTGGGTTCAACAGTTATTTTTCCAGGATTCTTGCTGTGAAGTTCAAGAGCTTCGTCTTTATCTACCATAGAATACAATCTGGGAGACAAACCTAAAACAGTTTTCAAGACCAAGAGCGGTTAAACCGAATTGAACAGGTCTAGGTGTCTCTAAAGTCATGAAAGGATGTATTAACAGGGAAATTTGGACGTTTGTTAACTCCCTTCATTTAAAATCATGCACGACTTACTGGGTTCTATGAAAAATTCAGTAGTATTCCTGAATCTCGTTGCCATGATGACCTTCACCGTGTCAGCGCAGCAGATTGACAATTCGGATCAGGTGAAACCAGGAATGAAACCCGGAGACCTATTCTACTGGGTGGAAAACGTTGTTGAGAGCTGAAGTCCGGATAGCTGGTTTTGTAGGAGGGCCAGATCTCAAAGCCAAGGCAATAGCAAACAACGCAGAGGAAAGACTTGCAGAAGCAAGAGCTCTGGAAGAAAAAATAAAAACCAGAAAGCCAACTAACTCAGGAAAAAATACTCCGAACAGATTAACCAGTCAAAGAACCAAAAAAAACAGCAGAGACCCCGAGGTGACTGAAAAACTCGACAACATAACAGAGAGAAACCAGAAAATTCTGGAAAAAGTCAAGAATAAAACACCTGAACAGGCCAGAAAAGGATTGGAAAAAGCCATTAACCAGACTGAAAAAGCGAGAACAAGAGTAACAGGACTAAACAAGTCCGGAAATAAAATCCCTGAGAATAATAGACGAGGCGCTGCAGAAAAGAAGGTAGAAAAAGCATCAAACCTCAGCATGCCCGATAAAACTGCGGAAAAAATCGGGAAAAACACAAACAGAACCAATATATCCGCGCCTAGCAACATGAAAAAGCAGGAAAATCTCGGAGCAGAAGCTACGGGAAAATCAACCCTCAATAAACCTGAAACAAGTAAAGACATGTCCCTGGAGACCAAAAAAAACAGGCTGTTAACAAGTCTCAGGGCAGCAAAATCATAGGAGAAATCAACAAACCTGTTCCCAAGCTCGGATCTCTATAGTTTATTATCTTTAGAGGACTGGATACAGGTATGGCAGTCGCGTTTCCGGGGGCAGAGTTCGAACTCGAAGTAGAGCACTAGAGAGAAACCACGGAAGCCGAAGGAGAACTAGAGATCGAACTCGAATCCGACACCGACGCGGAACTCAACACCTCGCCAGAACTTGATGCCGGAGCAGAAACGGGAGACGAATCAGACACATCCCTAGAATCCGACACAGAAGCTTCAACAGAGGCCGAAACATCAGTCACCCTTGGCTAGGGTACTCTTCTAGCCACTAATTTTTTCTTTTCCTCTATTCTTCTTTCAAGCTTATCTGAATATCAGCGACGTATGCTTCATCTCCGTTGAGAATCAGCGGGTTTATGTCGATCTCCTGAATTTTTTCATGGTGGTCAAGAGCAATTTCTCCGAGTCTAATTATTGCGTCTTTGACAGGTTCAAGTGAGTGTTCTTCGCCGCGGACGCCTTCGAAAACTTCATGTGCCTCGAGTTCTCTGATCATTTTTTCGGCTGTTTGCGCGCTGATCGGTGGAATTCCGAATGAGACGTCCTGGAGTGCTTCGATGTAGATTCCGCCGAGTCCGACCATGACAAGCGGGCCGAACTGTGGATCCATTTTTAAACCGAGCGCGATCTCCAGTCCTTCTAGCTGTTCCTGGACCTGTACGCCGTTAATTTTGGAGCCAGGTCTGTTTTCGTAGACTGCGTCGATTATCTCATTGAATTTTAACTTAACATCTTCCCTGGTCTCTACACCCGTCTTCACGCCGCCAATATCGGTTTTGTGAGCTATATCCGGAGACTCGATCTTCATCGTCACCGGGTAGCCAATTCTTGAGGCTGCGTTGACGGCATTTTGAGGTGCTTCAGCCACCTCTGTCAGCGCGAGGTCAAAGCCGTATGACTCCAGAATTTTTTCTGCGTCCTTGTAGCCTGAGAAATTCTCGAAAGCCTCTTCAACTTTTTCTTCATCAGGCTTGACGTCCTTAAAGTTCTCTTCAGTCTCCAGAAACTCTCTGTACCTGTTCATCTGCTTCAGAGTCTTTACTGGATCTTTCGGATCCTCGAAGTCAGGGATTTTCCGTTCCTCGAGAATTTCGGCGCCGCTTCTTACATCCTGTTCGCCCATGAAACAGGCAAAGACAGGTTTATCAGAATCTTCGGCAGTATTGGCAATTGTCTTCGCTGTCTTGTCTATTTCTGTATTCGCCTGGGGTGTAAGTATTGTTATAACCGCGTCAACATTCTCATCTCCGAGAACTGCTTCGAGAGCATCTTTGTATCTTCTGTGGCCCGCATCCCCGATCACATCGATCGGATTATGCGGAGTTGATTCTTCAGGCATTTTTTCCTCTAGCTTGTTTCTTGTAGATTCCGAAAATTCTGCAAGCTCCAGTCCGCGCTCCGCAACTTCATCCGAAGTGATCACACCTGGACCTCCAGCGTTTGTAACTATCGCAATATTTTTTCCTTCCGGTAAAGGTTGATAGGAAAGTGCTCGACCGTATTCCAGAAGTTCACGGGAGGATTCGGCTTCAATTATCCCTGTCTGGCGGAAAGCAGCACGGTAAGCGTCGATACTTCCGGCTATACTTCCTGTGTGTGAGGAAGCTGCTTCTCCGCCTTTTTCGGTTCTCCCGGATTTGACCATGACTATCGGTTTTTCTTTCGAGGTTTTCCTGGCTTCCTCCATGAACTTTCTTCCGTCCTCAATTCCTTCCGTATATGAGATTATGGCCTCTGTTTCGTCTTCACGCCATTTTTTCAGGAAATCAACTTCGTTCAGCATCGCCTTGTTGCCGAGTGAGACGAAGTGTCGGAATCCGATGTGTTCTGCCTTGGCATAGTCGAGTATAGCTGTGCAGAAGGCGCCGCTCTGACTCATGAATGAAATTTTTCCTTTCTCCGGCATTTTTGATGCGAAAGATGCATTCATCGAGTTTTCTGTATTTATCAGGCCGAGAACGTTCGGTCCGAGAAGATCAATATCATTTTGTTCTGCTACGTATCTCACTTCGGATTCCAAGCTTTCATTTCCTGTTTCCGAGAATCCTGCGGAGATTACAATCGCGGCTTCTACTCTTTTTTTCGCCGCGTCCTTCATGACTTTCGGCACAATCTTTCCAGGTACAACGATTACTGCAAGATCTGTTCCATTTTCTATCTCATCTCTGGCTGGTTCTCCTTCTACTTCTCCGGCGTTCGGGTTGACAGGGTAGACTTCACCCGTGAAGTCGTGTGCGAGATTGTCGTAGACTTCGTGGCCGGTTTTGCCTTCGTGGCGTGAGGCCCCGATGACAGCTATTTTTTCCGGTTTGAAGAGTTTCTCGAGACCCATGTTTCGGTTTTACTCGAGGCCGTTATTTAGGTTGTTGAGTTCACTCTAGGGTCGCAAACGATTTTTTATATACGAGGCGTAGCCTTTGTCTTGTATAATGGTTCGGAATGATGTATACTCTGGTTCTATCCAGAAAATTGAAGTGATGGGAACAGAAGATGAGGAAGCTCTGGATGCCGATGACGAGGAGCTTAGTGAGCTTTACAGGCAAATGATGATTGCAAGAAAATTTGATGAGAAGGCGTTCTCGCTTCAGAGACGTGGAGAAATTTCCACGTACGCACCGCATAAAGGCCAGGAAGCAGCCCAGATCGGCGCTATGTACGCACTGGGAGAAGATGACTGGATGGTTCCAAGCTTCCGTGAGACCGCTGCCTTCATCGCCAGAGGCGCTCCACTGGATAAAATATTCCAGCGCTGGATGGGTGACGCCAACGGACAGAAAAATCTCTCCGAACTGAACACTTTACCCGTAGCGGTTCCTGTAGGAACCCAGAACCTTCACGCAGCAGGAATTGGAATGGCTATGCAGAACAGAGGCGACGAAAAAGCTGTACTGGGATTCACAGGTGATGGATCCACCAGTCAAGGAGACTTCCACGAATCACTGAATTTTTCAGGAGTCTACAGCGCGCATTCAGTGTTTTTCGTGCAGAACAATCAGTATGCGATCTCTCTGCCGCGTGAAAAACAGACTAAATCCGAGACAATTGCACAGAAAGCAATAGCTTACGGGATCGACGGTGTTCAAGTGGATGGAAATGACATACTCGCAGTCATAAAAGCAGTAGAGGAAGCACTGGAGAAAGCCAGAAAAGGAAATCCAGTACTTATCGAGGCATTAACCTACAGGCTGGAAGATCACACGACTTCGGACGACTCCACACGTTACAGAGAAGATGAAGAAGTCGAGGAATGGAAGGAGAAAGATCCTTTGAAGCGTTTCCGTGAATATCTGGAAAAAAATGATATCTGGACGGACGAACTCGAAGAATTTGAGGAAAAAGCTGAGGAGAAAGTAGATGAAGCAGCTCAGAAAGCTATCGACGCCGATGATCCGGAGTTCGACGAACTCTTCGACTACGTGTACGACGAGCTGCCTGAACTTTTACAGGACGAGAAAAAGCAACTCAAGAAAGAGGTGAACGAATAATGCCTGATAAAGAAAAAATGAATATTGTTGAAGCTGTCAACGCAGCTCTTGAAGACGAGATGGAAAATGATGAAGATGTTATAGCGTACGGAGAAGACGTAGGAGAGGATGGAGGAGTTTTCCGTGCGACTAAAGGACTTCAGGAAAAATTCGGCGAGGAAAGATGCTTTTCGTCTCCTCTAGCTGAATCCGGGATCGCAGGGACAGCTATAGGCATGAGCCTCTACGGTTTCCGGCCGGTAGTCGAGATGCAGTTCTCTGGATTTTCCTACCTGGCTTTCCACCAGATCAAAGAACACGCCGCCAGATTCAGGATCAGATCCCGCGGCGACTACAACGTGCCTCTGACAGTACGTGCGCCGTACGGAGGAGGGATCAATGCACTGGAACACCACCAGGAAAGTCCTGAAGCATTTTTCGCGCATGCAGAAGGACTTCACGTGGTAATTCCAAGCACTCCCCAGGATACGTACTCTCTGCTCAGGAAATCCATCCAGATGGACGATCCTGTCGTCTTCCTGGAGCCGAAAAAAACCTACAGAGCCTTCAAGGAAGAAGTCGATGGAGATAAAGAAGTAGATCTGGAGGAGGCTCGTATAGTACAAGAAGGAACGGATGTAACGTTGATAGCGTGGGGTGCGATGGTTCCCGTGGCTGAAGATGCTGCAGACGAGATCGACGCGAGCGTAGAGATCGTTGATCCAAGGACGATCTATCCAACCGACTTTGATACTATAATTGAATCGGTAGAGAAAACCGGTAGAGCAATGGTGCTGCATGAAGCGCCGAAGAGTGCCGGTTTCGGGGCAGAGATTGCGACAAGAATCCAGGAAAACGCGATTTTAAGCATGGAGGCACCAGTTGAAAGAGTTACCAGTCCGGACGTGCCTTACCCTCTTTATACGCTGGAAGATTTCTACATGCCGAACAAGGAGCGCGCTGTAAACGGACTTGAAAGGGTTTTAGACTTCTAGGTGGTCAAAATAAAATTTGAGTTCCCTGATACCGGCGAAGGAGTAACAGAAGGAAAGTTCCTGGACTGGAAAGTCGAGGAAGGCGACAAAATAGAGGAAGACGAAGTTGTCGGGGAAGCAGAGACTGATAAAGCAGTCGTAGAGATTCCAGCCCCGGCAGACGGCCATGTTGAAAATCTGTTAGCCTCTCCAGGCGACAAGGTCCAGGTCGGTGACGTTATCATGGAGCTAGATACCGGAGACTCAGGGACTTCCGGAAAATCCGGGGAAAGCTCGGAGGCAGCGGAAAATACCTCAGAGAACGGTAAAGATGATAGAAAAGAAAGTTCAGGAAATCCTGTTATAGAGGATGTTCCTGTAGCCAATTCATCTTCTACAGATAATAGCAAAGCAAACAAAAATAATGTTTCATCAAGCTCAGGGGAAATCCTGGCTCTGCCGAAAGTCCGGAAACTTGCCGAAGAGAAAAACGTGAATCTGGCTTCAATAAAGACCGGAGAGAGAATTTTCGAGGAAGAAGTAATAGAAGCTGCGGACCATGAATCAGAAGCAAAATCTTCTAAAGACCCAGAAAGTGCAGAAACATCTTCGGACAGCAGTTCAGATGTGAAGGCAACTCCTTCAGTCCGAAAACTTGCTAGAGAAAAAGGAATCAATATCTCAGAAGTTGAAGGATCTGGTAGAGGAGGGAAAGTTACCAGACAGGACGTTCTGGAGTTTGAAGAATCAGAAGATAGGCAAGAAAAATCTGGAGGCAAATCAAGTACCTCTGTATCTAAAGAAGTCGAGTCTCATCCTGTTCATTCAGATAGGGAGACTGAAAGAATTGAGATATCCGGAATTAAGGAGAAGACTGCTGAAAGAATGGCTGAATCGAGATTCACGGCGCCACACGTGACGCATGTGGAGAAAGCGGATGTTACGGAGCTGAAGGAGCTCCGGAATCGGGAGAAGGAAAACATCGAACCACACCTGACCTATCTACCTTTCGTTATGAAGGCAGTCTCAGAAGCATTAAGCGATTATCCCGAGTTGAACGCGGAGCTTGATACAGAAGAAAATGAATTAGTCTATAAAAAGTACTACGACTTTAATATTGCTGTCGATACTGAAAACGGATTGCTTATTCCACGAATAAAGAACGTCGATAACAAGAGTATAGTCGAACTTGCTTCTGAAATAGGCGGGAAAGCTGAAAAGGCGAAAAACAGGAAGATTTCACCGAAAGAGCTTGAAAACGGCACGTTTTCCATCACAAATCTCGGTGTCATCGGTGGCGAAGAGTTTACGCCGATTATAAATTACCCTCAGTCTGCTATACTTGGAATAGGCAGGATTGGAGAGACCGCTGAAGTTGTCGACGGCGAAGTCGTGCCCCGGACTACTGTAAAGCTGTCTCTTAGCTATGATCACCGCCTAGTTGACGGTGCTACTGCGGCCCGTTTCATGAATGAGGTTGTTGAAAATCTTGAAAATCCTGAAAAAATGCTTCTGGAGCTTTGAACTCCAATGTGGCTGAGCCCTGCGAACGCCGCACCGCACGATCAAACTTTGCGTGAAAGTTTGTGGTAGTCGGAGATATTGAGACTGGAGCAGATCTTGTAGTTATCGGTGCTGGACCTGGCGGTTATACTGCTGCGATACGCGGTGCTCAGGAAGGTCTTGACGTTGTTTTGATTGATAAGGAAGAGATCGGCGGCACCTGCCTGAACAGGGGATGTATTCCCGCCAAGGCGTTGATTCATGCGTCTAAATTCCATCATGATATACAGCACTGGAATGATATAGGTATCAAGGCAGAATGCGAGCACATAGATTTCGAAGAGATCCAGGAATGGAAAGAGGAAACCGTTGAGAAGCTGAACTCCGGTGTAAAACATATTCTGGAGCGTGAAGGCGTGGAAATTATGAAAGGGAAAGCGATCTTCGTCGATGATGAAACCATCAGGGTTGAAGAAGAACACAATGCGGAGAACGTGAAGTTTGATAACGCAGTTATCGCGACCGGTAGCCAGCCTATTGAGATACCAGGACTTGAATTCGAGAAAGAAAAGATAATTTCCTCACGGGAACTTCTGAACCTGGAAGAAATTCCCGACGAGATTGTGGTTGTAGGCGGTGGCTACATTGGCATGGAGGCAGTGACAAAGTTTGCGAAGTTTGGCTGTAAGGTGAAAGTTGTAGAGGCTGCTGACCGTGTTCTTACAAATTTCCAGGAGGATATAGTGGAGAAACTTCGTGAGATGAACCCTGATTACGGAGATGAAATCTTTACATCCGCCAAAGCAGAGGAAGTAAAGTATGATGACGACAAAGCCGTTCTTGTAGCTGATCAGGACGGTGAGGAGATTGAGATCTCTGGAGATTATGTCCTGGTGGCTGCAGGGAGAACTGCTCGACCAAATCTGGAAAAGCTTTGCCTGGAAAACACTGATGTCGAGATAAACAATAATGGATTTCTTGATGTAGACAAGGAGATGAGGACATCTCAGGACGATATTCTTGCGCTTGGAGATGCTGCCGGACAGCCTATGCTGGCCCACAAGGCTTACCGTGAAGGTGAAGTTGCAGCCGAGGTCGCAGCCGGCAAGCCTTCTGCATTCGACAACCAGTACATACCAAAGGCTATGTACACCGATCCTGAGGTAGGGGTTGTCGGTTTGAACCCTGAGGAAGCCCGTGAAAAGCTTGATGAAGTCAAGATAGGTGAGTTTCCTTTCTCGGCTTCCGGAAGAGCATTGACAACAAACAAAACAGAAGGTTTTGTCCGAGTTATCGCTTCTGGCGACGGAAAACTTCAGGGCGTCCAGATCGTCGGTCCTAGGGCTTCAGATATGCTTTCAGAGGCGACGCTGGCCCTGGAAATGCAAGCATACCTGGATGATATCGCCAACACAATCCACGCGCATCCTACATTTCCAGAGGCCTTGGCGGAAGCATGTAAGGACGCGAAAAACCAATCAGTCCACATCTAAATTTTAAAGGAGGAGACGTAAACTCAAACAATGGCCTGGCACGATAGAGATGAGCAAGAGATTTTCAACGAAATAAGGGTTCGAGAGACGGTTTAGCCCAGTATGAAGCCGAAAAGAAACTGGAGGAGTCCGGAAAAAACGCGATTGAGAGTTGAGCAGGCTTTAAAACCAAGTAAATCTAACCCAAGATTATGTCTTTACTTGGAGGCTCCGGAGACGAATGCTACGTCTGTGGGAAGGAACTCGGCGAAGACTATGAAGAAGAGGACGGAAAGAAATTCTGCTGTGAAGACTGTAAAGAGCAGTATGAAGACGAGAAAAAATCTGACGAAAAAGAGGAAGTCTGCCAGTTCTGCTGATTGAGATGAAGTTGCTGCGGCGCGTCTTCACCATTGCAGGAGTTTTCTTGTTGGCGACAGTCGCAGCTATCCAGTTCATGCCAAGTAGAAATTTTGTAAACTACGTTTTGCCTGTTCTACAGGTAAGCACGGTTGCACTCATATTCCTTTCAGCTGAAGCTATCAGAAAGGAAGGTGATATGACAATGCACGATAAAAACGTTCTGATGAACGGATTTCTGGTAGTTATTCTGGGTGCCTCATTCTTTACAGCAAGTGCATTTGTACATGTCAGCCAGACATCCTGGAGTAGCGGAGAAATCCACTGGCACGCCGACTACGAAGTTCTGGTAGAGCAGGATGGCGAGCTAGAGAGACTCAATCTTATAGATCCTTCAAACTACTGTGAAGGAACACCTCATGAGTCCTCCTACATGTGCAGCCTGAGCGACAGAACAGGTACTACAGAGTACCACGAGCATAACGATAACAGAATCCACCTTGAAGGAGTCTTCAAGGAAAGAGATGATGCTACTCTGTCAGCCTTCTTCGAGACATTTGGAGGAAAACTGACAAGTAGCGAGCTTGTATATCCTACAAACGAGGAAACAGTGAAAGTTTCAGAAAGCAGTGATGACAACCGGACGCTGAAAATAATCGTGAACAGCGGAGTAGGTGGAGAAAGAGGATGGAAAGTTGTAGACAATCCTTCAGAATACATAGTATCTCCTTACAAGCGAGGACCAAATCTTGACGATATATTTGTAATATATGATTCAAACTCGGCAAATTACGTTAAAGAACAGTTCCGTGTCAATAACGGCACATACAGAGGACATGGACTGGTCAAGACAGGTGAGGGATTCTAAATGGTTGAGGCAACACTCCCAACATTGACAGCTGTCCTGATTACAGCAGCTGTAGACTCAATAAATCCATGTGCTATAGGAGTAGCCCTTCTACTGGTTGCGACACTGGTCAAAGAGGATCGTAGAAGAGACATACTGAAAATTGGTTCAATCTACATTACGGCCGTCTATTTAACGTACTTCGTGGCCGGACTTGGAATAATCCATTTCCTGGTAGGTCTACCAGTTCAGATAGCAAACTATGTGACAGTTTTTGTTGCCTTACTGGTCATCGTAGGCGGATTACTGGAGATCAAGGACTTCTTCTGGTACGGTAAGGGAGAATCTCTCATGATCCCGGAAAAGTACGCAGAGAAGATTGCGGACAAGATGGACGATCTCTCGACACCTATGGCGATTATCCTAGGTATATTCGTTGCAGCAGTGGAGCTACCATGCACCGGAGGACCTTACCTTGCCATATTAACCATAATTTCACAGCAGGGAGTCAACCTGACAGCCTACGGCATGATGGCACTTTACAACCTGATCTTCGTCATGCCGCTGATAATCATCGTGACACTGTCTTACCTGGGAAGCTACAAGGTCAGTGAGATGAAAAAGTGGAAACACATGAACAAGGCAAGGATGAGACTTGCCGCAGGACTACTGATGGTGTTCCTCGGCTGGATCCTTCTCGTCCTCGCAACAGGAATCGTGAGGTTTGGATAATGATGAAGATAGCTAAGACAGATGGCTCAAAGGAAGAACTTGACGAAGGAAAGCTCTGGGAATCGCTCTACTACCCGGCCAGAGAAGCTCACTACGAAGAAGATGACGCAGTCGACATAGCAGACCAGGTAAAAGACAAGCTGATGGACTGGATGCAGCACCACGGAGACAACGTCGTCACCACAAAAGAAGTGTCTGAACGCGCAGAAGAACTACTTAGGGAAATCGACGACCACGTGGCATTGATGTACGATAAACACCTGGATATCAACTAATTCTTTCTGTTCCTGTAGTGTCTCACTAAGAGGAAAAGTAGGACAAATGTAAAAATTACTTCTGCCACCACCAGAATTCCTGTATATTCTCCATCATAGAGTGATGAGAAGCCTTTCTCCTCAGAGGTAATATTTTCTGAATCCTGAGTCTGAGAACCGTGTTCATGGCCGGTATGCGCTGCTGTAACTGAAAGTATAGGAAGCAAGATTAAAGGTAGGATGTATGACTTCCGCATAATAGCGGGTTAAGAAAGGTTGAAATTAAAAGTGCATGTTACCAATTTAGATTATGCCAGAATGTGAATTCTGCGGCGAGGAGTTCGAGAGTGAAACCGAGCTTCATATCCACTGGGGAGAAGAACACGAAGATGAGATAAACTCTCACCAGAAAGATACCGTCAAAAAAGCGGAGAGGAAGAAAGAACAGCAAGAACAGGAAGAAAGAAAACGTAAAAAGGATCTGGCATTCAAAGGACTTGTTTCTGTTCTTGCACTTGCTATTGCAGGACTTGTGATCCCTCAAATGCTGAGTATATCAGATACAGATCAAAGCCAGGGGCTGGAGAACATCAACTTGACAGATCGGCCTGTAAAAGGTAATGTAGATGCTAATGTGACTGTTATTGAGTTTGGGGATTACTACTGTCCCGCATGTAAGGCATTTGCACAGACTGTTATGCCACAGCTACAGCGGGAATATATTGAGCCCGGGAAGATTAAATTCTATTACATGGACTTCCCGTTAGAAATACATAACCCTCAGGCCGCCACAGCCTCAGTAGCAGCACAATGTGTATACAAACAGGACAGCGAACAGTTCTGGGACTACCATGACGCCCTTTATGAGCAACAGAAAAATATTAACTACAATGCAGAAGGATTAACATCTCTAGCAAGAGATTCTACAGAAGAAATCAATTATGATAGGCTGAGAGGCTGTATAAGTTCCAGAGAAACTATGAGTAAGGTGCAGGATGATATGAATGTGGCTCTCAGTAATAATGTAGATAGCACACCTACGCTATTCGTGAACGGCGAAGAAGTGCAGAATGACTACAGAAGCCTCAAAAATGCGATAGATACTTCTTTATCGAACTAATGAAAAAATCCGAAATAAAACAGCATTTCGAAGAACAAAGAGGTAAAATATCTTCTAGATTAGAAGATTTCAAAAAGCTGAGCGATGTGAAGGAAAAAAGAAAGTTCAAAGAGCTTATCTTCGTAATTCTGACATCCCAGACCGGGGCCGAAAAGGCCTGGGAGGCTACAGAAACTCTTGAAAGCACAGATCTTCTCCACACAGGAAGGAGTGCGGATATAGAGGAAGTTCTGGAAGAACAAGAGATTCAATACCCTGAAGAGAAATCAAATTACATAGTCGAGAACAGAGAATTCCTTACACAACCTACGCTGGTTGATCCTGAGAGAAAACTGAAGATAAGCCAGAAAATTAATCCAGATGATCTCCAGGCGTCAAGAGAATGGTTTGCAGAAAACATAAAGGGAATGAGCTGGAAAGGCTCATCACATTTTCTGCGGAACATAGGTTATGGAGACGATTTTGCGATAATCTCAAGTCATATAATAAATGTTTTACACGAGCTTGGGCTTCTGGAAACTCTTGATCCTCCTTCAGGAAAGAAAGAGTACCTTGAAATCGAGAGAAAATTTCAGGATCTGGCAAGAACTCTTGAAATAGACGTGAAGGAGCTTGATCTTGTTCTCTGGTCTATGAGGACCGGGAAAGTCTTCAAATAAAAATTCAGGTCATCTGCCTCATCTTGTAGACTCCAAAAGTTGTTATAAGCGAAGCCATGTTTGCACCCAGGAGCTCAAAAAGCCTCCATGCTCTCGCCTGTGAAGAGTCAAGCATTATTATCCCTGAAACAATCGTGGCCAGCGTAATCAGTTCTAGAGCTATCGCCGCCTTAAACGCCCTGTTTACATTCATTTTGTGTTTTCACCTCCTAATTGTATCATGCAAAGTCGTACTGGAAGTAATTGAACCTGACGTAGATGTAAACCACATACAGCAGGACAAGTAAGAGAGCTCCTGCTATTGAAATAACTCTGTTTTCGGTTTCTTCGAGTTTTTCGGCTACAGCGTTCAGGCCTGCTTTCCTGGCAGGTCTGGCCAGTGTATTCCCAATTCTCTCCTTTGAAAACATGTAAAGGAGCATAACCCCTGCGGTAGCAGTTTCCATAGGAAGATCCCAGAGGACGAGAGGCCTCGGAACCGCATAAGTAGAGATTAAGGCGCCAGTACCGATCGCGAAAAGCGGATTAGTGATATTACTTCCTATCAAAGTACCAAGTGAAACACCCTCACTACCATGCCTGAGACCGGATATAGCCGTAATCATCTCCGGAAAGGCAGAAACTATACCAACCGATGCCACCCCGATCATAGAACCTGAAAGACCAGTCTGCTCCACCGCAACCTCAACTACACGGAGAAATATTTCTGCAGAGACCAGAACAAGCGCCATCGCAAGTATGCCATGAACAAAATCTATTTTAGGTCTTTTAGAAGGTTCAGTATCTCCTTGTTCGGCAAGCTCCTCTTTTCTGGTCGTGTATAGGTAAATCATATACAGGAAAAAGCTTCCGACAAGAACCATGCCATCAAACCTGGTAATAGTCCCGGAAACATTCAAAGGCCCTCCAGTCAGGAAGCTTATAACCCCCTCTAGGTTAAGCGCCAGTATAAGAGTAATAAGCGTGGTGCCCATCATAGGCGCGTAGTCTCTGATAAGGAATTTTCTTGAAAATCTGAAACTATGCTTGTTCGCCAGCAAGGCCGATGAAAATATTACGAGACCAAGTACAAGAGTCTGCTGAACAACATCACTTCCAATATTCGCTCCGAGTACAGCACCCGCAGTCTCTCGGTAAACCTCAGTAGAATTTGCTGCAGTCGATGCATTGATAGCGCCCTGCTTAACCAGCTCCTGTGTGGCATTCAAATGACTTCCAAGAAGTATATCAGGCAGATGAACAGTAAATAACTCCAGCGGGGCGCCAGAACTTGCCAGTATATTAAAAGAACCTATAACATGTAAAGCGAGCTCTGGAAGCGAAGTTCCCACAGCAACTATTGTCATAGCTATTACCACTTCAGAAACCCCGAAAGATTTTGCAACCGCCTGCATCTTCGAAACAACTACCTCTGCACCGTAAACTAGAAGTATAATCGACAGAATACCGATCAATGCTATCGGAATCGTTCCGGAAAATCCGAGAACCATAAAGATATTTGGTCTAAAACAGGTTAAAAAATTTCCCAGATCACTGGAATCTGCCTAGACCGCTCTGTTTCCCTTTACCTTTCAGCTGATCGCCTGTATACCCGAAAACCTTCAGAACACGGATACAAGCCGGCAGAACCTGGTTATCAATATAGTAATCAGCGTCATAAGACCCTGCATACTTCGTCATCTCCGCACGAGAGGAAATACTGCCGCCGCCTCGCGTGATCACGTAGTCAATCGTGGTCTCCGGCGAAACATCATCACCACGATCCATAGCCTTCTTAGCAGCCTCTACATGCGGAGAAGTGGAGCCATACTCCTCAGGAGGCTTCGTCAGCGTAGTATAAATTTTCAGATCATCAAGAGGTAAATCCCCACTCTGAAGTCTCTCAATAGTATACTTGACTATTTCAACGGCTTCATCAACTTTATTCTCCAGAACTTTTCTCAAAACCTGTTTCTGTGTATCCTTGGCTATGCTACTCCAGTCACGCCTGACCTGTTCAAAACCTGTAATCTTCATTTCTCCGTCTTCATCGATCAACGCGTATTTTTTCTTCGCGCCCTGACCAGATTCAGTGGATGTAAAGAATCCTCGAGTGAAGTAACCTTCGAATTCAAGCTCCATAAACTCTGGAAGCTCAGAATTAACTTTATCCAGGAAATCATCTTTCCTCTCCTTGATCTCATCACCTTTCAGGAACACAGAATCCGTGTCTCCGTAAGTGATCTCGAACCCCATCTCTTCAGCAGTTTCAATAGTATCCTCAATGTACTTTCTGCCCATATAGGTCGTTGCCTGCGCAGACTCCTTTGAATACCACCGCGCACCGTCGTAACCAAGATAACCGTAGAATGAGTTGGCCAGAATTTTCTGAGCCTGCTGACGGCTGTAGATTCTCTCGTACTCCCGGGAGCCCTCTTCGACCTCATACATTTCATCTTTCAACCTGTATCTCGACTCAACAAGGCCCTCGATCAGTTCAGGGAAAAAACCTTGCTCGTCCTGACAGAAGTAGAAGTCAAACTCCTCTAACTCAAATTTATCGTCGCAGGACTCAAGATTCAGAGTTTCAGGAGAGATATTATGTGCTACCATTACCGTAGGGTACAGTGAGCGGAAGTCAAATACGCAGATATCTTCATGCAGACCTGATTCAGGCGTATAGACGAATCCGCCCTCGTAGGCGCCCTGGTTTCCTCTCCTGCGGCGTTCGTTTCTTGTAGGGCGGTTAGGAGCGAGAATATTCTCCCTGAAAGCTTCTTTCAAAAGGAAGTTTTCCGTCAACTGGCCGTATGTAAGACGGCAGGCGTCGAAAGGAGTTAGACCTGTGATTCTGGAGAGCTCTATTATCTGTGGCACAAGTTCATCGGAGAGCTCGTAAGCCAGTTCCGAATCCTTGAGAGCGTATCTAGCGAATTCCTCCAGATTTTCCTTTTCTCTCCACCATTCCTCCATCTGCTCGAAGCTGACGTCGTCCTTGTTCCTGCCGAGCATCTCCTCCGCGACCGAGTCAAGATCCAGAGTTTCTGACTCAAGCCCTGGCGAGACCACGTGGGAGATAAACGGATACAGGTCCAGATGCATTCGGCCTTTGAGACGGGCTCCCGCAAACCGGCCACGCCGATTGAACTTCATCCTTTCACCGTTCCTGCCCAGTGAAAGCTCCATGCCGTGGTGCTGAACCCGATCCCTGAGAACATCAAAATCAAACTCATCAGTGTTATAACCCGTTAAAACATCAACATTTCTCTCCTCAACTATCTCCAGAAACCTTTCAAGCAATCTTTTTTCATCCTCTACTGTTTCAACAAAATCTTCGTCAATTTCCACCGTGCTGAGAACTTTCTCAAAGTTTTCAGAGTAGAAGGAGCACATTATAATCTCGTCATCGATAACCTCTAGATCGAAAGCCAGTTTCTCGAAATCAGGCTTTTCCTCGTTATTTTCCAGAATTTCCAGGTCTTCCAGCTCCAGTGCGTAATCAAAACCTTCCGCTTCGAAGTTTTCTCCCTCAAATCTTATTTTTTCAGTCGGCAACGCCTGTTTATCGATCAGAAATCGTTTGTAGAAAGGTATATCGTACTCTCTGCAGTGACTTACCTCAGGCATGTCGTAAATCTTGCTTTTCAGTTTTGGAACGTCGGGCGGAACCTTGGTAGAGATTTTTACAACTTCTATTTCCTCTGTTCCATCTATTTTCTCTTTTAAATCAGTTTCAACTATTTCCAGAGGCTCTCCATCGTCTCTGTGGAACTCTTTTTCATTTATCTTCTCTTCTAAAGTTTCTGCGTCTTCCTCTTCTTCGGGTACGGCGTAGAAGTATGGCAGGAAATTTTTCTCGTGAACAAGCAGGTTTTCCCCTTGCTCTGTCTTGGCGAAAAGCCTTAGAACTACCTCGTTGTCCTCTACCACATAGTCCACGTCGATAATCCGTGCCTGTAGTTCCACGTGCCAAGTTTGGGCCGCGAGAATTAAGTAACTGGAATATCTTGAAGCATATGCGCAGAACTTAAGTCACTGGACCGCGAAACCAAGTTCATGAAAACTCTTCTAGTAACCGACATCCATGGAGAAACAGGAAAACTTGAACAGATACTTGAAAAAGAGGAGTACGACGCGATACTCTGCGCCGGCGATCTCAGCGACGCCCGTGAATTCAATGACTACGAGGGAAGGCTCGAGGAAGTCCTTGAACTTTTCAACCAGAAAGACAAGCTCGTGAAAGCCGTTCCCGGCAACATGGATCCAAAAAGAGAATGTGTGGAGCACCTGAGGCAGCACAGGATTAACCTGCACAGGAAAATCGGTTCTTTCGACGGCTTTGAAGCAGTCGGTTACGGAGGAGGAATCACTCCTTTCGGAACGCCTTTTGAGCCAAGTGGAGAGGAGATCAAGAACGCCGTGGAAACTCTGAGCCAGAGGATGAAATCAGACACGAAAGTTGCGGTAATCCATCAGCCCCCGAAAGACACGAATGTAGATGTCGCGGACGGAGATCACGTCGGCAGTCAAGAAGTTCGTGAGCTAATTGAGGAATCTGATTTCGACCTTATGGTTACAGGACACATCCACGAGTCAAGGGGGCGTGACAGCCTTGAAGGAACAGAAATCGTTAATCCTGGACCCGTCCTGGAAGGTTTTTACGCTGTAGCTGAAATCGATGAAACCTTGGAAGTTGAAATGAGGCAACTCTAGAAGATTGAGTTAACTACAGCGCACCATTGTGCAATATGAAACCTCTGTAGGGAGAGGTGATGCATCAAGTTAACTGGACGGAGCGAATCTAAACAGATTTATTAGCCCTCCTTTCTAGAATAGTAGTCTTCGATCTACAGGGCGCGATTCGGAAATAACGTGTGCTAAAGAGCAAACGTTTTTATATAAGAGGAATACAATACTTAGACACAGAACCTTTAACGGAGGTGACAATTACAATGGCAGAACTACCACTCGCACCAGTCAAGCGGATCATCAAGCAGGCCGGAGCAGCAAGAGTCTCAGAAGACGCAGTAGAAGAACTGAGAGATGAGCTGGAAGGATACGCTTCCGACCGCGCACGCGACGCCAAACAGATGGCAGAGCACGCAGGCCGCAAGACTGTACAGGCTGACGACGTCAAGGCTTCAGCTTAAAACAGTCCCAAAATATACACTTCTTTTTTTATTTCTCACACCTGAATAACTTTCTACAGTGAAACTAGAGAACTCCTTCATTCTATTCCCGGGAATCGGTGAAAAGACAGAGAAAAAACTCTGGAAAGACGGAATCCGGCACTGGGATCACCTCGAAGACTCCTCGAAATACTCGGACAAGATACACGAACACAGGGAGAAAGCGAGGAAAAACTTACGTGTAGGCAACGAATTATACTTCAAGGAGAATCTGCCGAATAAGAGCCTCTGGCGTGCCTACGAAAACTTCAGGGAAAACGTCTGCTTCTTTGACATCGAGACCACAGGACTCAAGCCAGAGAGAAACAAGACCACGACAGTTTCATTCTACCGCAACGGCGAATCCAAAACACTGATCCGAGGCCAGGACCTGACACGAGAAAAACTTGAGGAAGAAATGTTTGAATCCTCTATACTGGTTTCATTCAACGGGAAACGCTTCGACCAGCCGTTCCTGGAGAAAAGCTTCGACATGAACATCGAGAACCCTCACGTCGACCTGATGTATCTCTACAAGCGCCTCGGATACTCTGGAGGCCTGAAGAAGATCGAGAAGGAGCTGAGTGTTGATCGAGAGCTTGAGGATATTGATGGACGTGAGGCGATCCGGCTCTGGAAGAAATACGAGAACAACGGGAACGAGGAAGCTCTTCAGAAGCTTGTCAGGTACAACCAGTACGATGCCGAGAACCTCCAAGAGTTGATGGAACTGGCCAGAGAGAAGATAATAAGACAGGTCGCAGATAAGCCTGAAGAGTTTGAAGCGAAGACTTAAAAACCTCTTTTCCCAATTGGTGGTTGAAAGTAAAATGGCCTTGAACACTATGACTTCACCCGCTGGAAACATGTGGATGGATCTAGTGAGGTGCACCCATACCGCAACCAAGGCCAAGACTAACTTCTCCATTATTAATTATCTGGTCGAATAAAGCGGGATGAAGTCTTGGCCAAGATGACCGGCCAAGCACCGACCGCGAAAACTTCAAACCAGTTCTGAACTACAGTCCGTTTCATTCTACCTCTATGGAACATCGGAATGGAAAGGACTTGGACGGCGTGTCGCTTGCAAGGTGGTGCGTCGTCCTCGGGCATTTTTCTAACCACGAAGAAGTCGAGAACCAAAAACGCACGCGAACCAAAGAAAACACTCAAGAGGTGTAAACACACTATGGACGCAAACGCACGACACTTCGAGACTGAGCTCCAGGCTCAGGCCGAGACAACAGCCCGAAGAACCGCACAGGTTCACTCAGAGGCAAACGTCGTTACAGCAACAGCACTCTAAAAAATAGAGAAAGCTGTCCTTCAGAAACAGTACCAGAGGCAGGTATTCAACTGCCAGTTACGACTTAGATATCTCAGTCCTGGTTACCATAGGCAGCTGACTCGAAAGCAGCCCATCCATTAGCCATAGAATCAAGAATCGAGGTGAAGGATTTCGCTGGCTTGACAACTTTCCTGCGACCCTGAGAACCCTCTCTCGAATCACGGTACTCAAGGTACTCATACTGGATAATGCCAAGACGCCTCAATTTAGGCAAAATATTGTTTTTGAGATTGCTCTTACCTTTCTCGTGACCCCATTCATCAAACGCGTTCAACTTCTCGGAATCTATGCTTCCCTCCGCTTTTAACTCCCGCAGAAAAATTTTCGCGTACTTGTTCCTCTTCGGCGACTGCTCATGCGGAAACACGAGGTCGACAATTTTCTCCCAGTTCCATGCCCTCTCCGATTTTTTGAACTTCTGCTCGTCCTCTGGAATCGCAATCGAGTGTTTAGTGACTATTGTAGACGACTTCCTCGCTGCCTCGTCGACAAAAGGATGCTTTTCATCTTCCGACATAAAACCATGTAATAAAGAAGGTTTGTTAAAAAATCGCGGGTTCTACGTGAAGATTGTAGCAAATTTTCCGATGAGACCTCCTATACCCTGGAAGACAAATGCTATGATAATCCAGCTCAACGCGAAAGCCATGAAAAGGAAATAATTGCCGACTCCATGGGACGTACTCATATTGATAAACGGGAGAGCTAAAGTTATCTCCATTGAGAAAAAATTCACACCGCGACATTATAAAACCCTCTCAGACTGCCTAACCACCCAAAACAAGAGTTTCAAATCATTTCCAATGGACTGTGGACAACTAAAGAAGTTTAAACCCTTCAGCACAGAAATTTTCCTGTAAAAACCAGGTAAACTATTCCTAGACCACAATAAAACTCAAACCACACCCGGAAAATCCCGGAACCTCTGAGCAGAGATATTTCAATTTTTACACCAGAAACAGGTAACATGAGCTACGAGAATCTTTCCCGAGAACAGCTTATAGAAGCCCTGAAAGAGATAGAAGACGAACTCGAGGAGGAAAAAAGGGAACGGGAAAAATTCGAAAACCTCGCCAAGAAAAACAAGGCCGACTTCGAGAACTTCAAGAAGAAACAGGACGAGAGAAAAGAACGCTGGCAGGACCAGGCGAAAGAAGATCTGGCAGAAGACCTGATCGAAGTCATGGACAACCTCGAAAGAGCGTTAAAGGCCGCCGACGAAGAAACAGCAGTCGTACAGGGCGTAACGATGGTGAAAGACCAGCTCTACCAGACACTCAACGCCGAGGGCCTGGAAATCATCGAAACCGGAGAAAGATTCGACCCCGAAGTCCACAAAGCCGTCGAGACCCGCGAACACGAGGAACACGAGCCGAAAACCATACTAGAAGAGAAACGGAAAGGCTACAGGTACGGCGAAAAAGTCCTCAGACCGGCAGAAGTCGTCGTCGCGAAGGAGTCGGAAGAGGAAGAATAGTAAATCTTTCTAGTCCTGGAAGCCAACGTTTACCCAGGTCTACTTCCCGAATTTCGGCTCGTGGAAAATTTTAATCCTTCCAGGCCGGATCACATAAAATTCAGAGTCAAGCTTTTCCATATTTTCTGGTTCCTCGACCCATTCTCCCAAATCAGGAAATCTTTCCAGGTACAACTCAAGGACTTCAGAAATTCTTTCCTCCGGGAATTTTTCCGCCTCACCGAATACCTGAAGCCCGCGCTTGTCATCGCCCCAGCCCTAACTGGAGTCGTAGATCGAGAGCGAGATAGAAGAATTTTTCTCCAGGTTTTCGCAGTGATCTGTGTCCGGCTCTGTCAGGATGTAGAAGTTGAAATCTTCATCATAGACGTAGAAAGCTGTGGCGTTGAAAACCTTGGAACCCTCGGAAATCGTAGCAAGCGCCAAGAGCTCGTTTTTACGGCAGATTTCCTCGATGCTGGTTCTCACTTCATCCAGAGAGAAATTTCCCATCCCCCAGAATTCTCATGATGGTTTTCTCGTAGCGAACTTGGTTAAAGATTATCCGTCGAACGTTTCTTGGAACAGTTTAAAAATTTTTATCGACGTAAACAAAAATATACTCTCAGGTGACTTCAAAACTATGTCAAGAATAATCGGGATCGACCTTGGAACTACACGCAGCGCGATGGCAACAGTAGAAGATGGAGAACCAAAAATAATCGAAAACAAGGAAGGTGAAAGAGTTACTCCCTCTGTAGTCGGGTTTGACGACGGCGAACGGCTCGTCGGGAAGCCAGCGAAGAACCAGCTGCTGACGAACGAGGAAAACACCGTCAAGTCCATCAAGCGACATATGGGAGAGGACTACGAGGTGGAGCTTGACGGTAGCAACTACACTCCTCAGGAAATCTCCTCCATGATCCTGCAGAAGCTGAAGACTGATGCGGAGGACAAGCTCGGCGACGAAGTCGAGAAAGCAGTCATCACAGTTCCAGCACACTTCGACGACACGCAGAGGCAGGCGACAAAGGATGCTGCAGAGATCGCAGGTCTTGAAGCGGAAAGAATCCTTAACGAGCCGACCGCAGCAGCCATGGCTTACGGCCTAGACGATGAACGCGAAAAAAATGTACTTGTATACGACTTCGGAGGAGGAACCTTCGACGTCACCGTTCTCGAGATGGGAGACGGCATCTACGAGGTCCAGTCCACAGAGGGAGACAACGACCTGGGGGGAGACGACTTTGACGAGAAAGTCGTAGAGTATCTTCTCGAGAACTTTGAGGATGAGCACGGTGTAGATCTGAGTGACTCGGATGAAGCTATGCAGCGCCTGAGGGAAAACGCTGAGGAGGCGAAGAAGGAGCTTTCCTCCCGTGAATCCACCAAGATCAGCATACCCTTCATCTACCAGGAGGACGGCGAGACCTACAATCTTGACCAAGAATTAACGAGAAGCAAGTTTGAGGATCTTGTTGAAAATCACATCCAGCGGACTACTGATCCGACGAAGAAGGCTATGGACGATGCCGGTGTGGACTCCGCAGAGCTGGATGAGGTCATCCTTGTAGGAGGTACGACACGAGTCCCTGCTGTCAGAGAGCACGTCCAAGCCATCACAGGACTCGAACCGGACAAGAGCGTAAGTCCGGACGAGGCAGTAGCCCTGGGCGCATCGATCCAGGCAGGAAGCATCACAGGCGAGATGGACGACATTCTGCTGCTCGACGTAGCACCGCTCTCACTCGGCGTAGAGGTCAAGGGTGGCCTCACAGAGACACTGATTGAGGAAAACACTACGATCCCGGCGGAAGAATCGAAGACGTTCACGACGGCGCAGGACAGTCAGTCGGTTGTGACCGTGCACGTCGTCCAGGGAGAAAGAGAGATGGCGAAGGACAACAAGTCCCTCGGCCAGTTCAACCTGGAGGGCATCCCACCGGCTCCTGCAGGACAGCCACAGATCGAGGTAACCTTCGAGATCGACGCAGATGGCATCCTCAACGTCTCCGCAGAGGAGAAACAGTCCGGAGAGAGCGCTTCGATCACCATCGAGGATCAGGCACGACTTGATGAGGACGAGATCGAGGAGATGAAGGAAGAAGCCGAGAAGCACGCTGAAGAAGACGAGAAAAGAAGAGAGTTCATCGAGGCCAAAAATAAAGCAGATCAGCTGATCTCCCAGGCCCGAGACCAGATCGAGGAGCACGGCGACAAGGTCGAAGACTCCGTAGTTGAAGGCATCGAGATGAAAATCGACGACCTGGAAGAGTTCCGTGAAGACGTCGAGATGGAAGACAAAGAAGAACTCGAGGAAAAGGTCGAGGAGCTTGAGGAGAAGCTTCAGAAGATCGGCCAGGAAATCTACGGCGGCGAAGAAGGCGCCGGCGGAATGGGCGGCATGGGAGGAATGGACCCCTCCAACATGGACCCAGAAGATCTCAAGGAAGCAGCAGAGAAGATGAACATGGGCCAGGGAGGCCCAGGAGCAGCCGGAAACGCCGGTGAAGACGTAGTCGACGCCGACTACGAGGAAGTCGACACCGACAGCGAGGACAAGGAAGAATGAAAACTTCCTCCTCAAACTTTTCTTCCATCTTGATGGAAAATCTCCCCGAAAGCCGCCGAAGTGCGGCTTCAGATGATGAAACTCTCTAGGTGAGTTTCATGGCGAAAGAATACTACGAAACTTTAGGAGTGAGTGAAGATGCAAGTCAGGACGAGATAAAGAAGGCATACAGGAAGAAGGCGAAAAAATACCATCCGGACTCCAACAAGGATACTGCGGACGAGGAAAAGTTCAAGAAGATCAACAAGGCGTATGACGTCCTTTCCGACGAGGAAAAACGGAAAAAATACGACAGGTTCGGCAAGCAAGGCGTTAAGGGAAGTTCTTCGCGTGGAAGGCGCCAGGCAGCCTCCAATTTCCAGGATATCTTCGAGCAAATTTTCGGCGGCGGAGGCTTCGGCGGCCGCGGCCAGCGTGAAGCTCAGGGAGAAAACCTGAAAGTTCAGACCACTATCTCTCTGGAGGAAGCTTACCACGGCGTTGAGAAAACTTTCAAGGTACAGAGAAAATCCGAGTGCGATTCCTGTAATGGTTCCGGTGCGGAGAACGGAAATACTTCTACATGTTCTAACTGTAGAGGCAGAGGAAAAATTGAAGAGGTTCGAAGGACTCCTCTTGGCCGGGCACGTCAGGTTGTCGAGTGCCCGGAGTGTAACGGGACAGGAGACATCCCTGAAGAAAAGTGTAGCGAGTGTAACGGCTCAGGTATAACTGAGAATGAAGAAGAAATCACAGTAGATATACCTGAAGGTGTGAAGGACGGCCAGAGGCTTAGAGTGAACGGTAAAGGTCATACTGCCCGGAACGGTAACTCCGGCGATCTGTATATCTTTGTCTCAGTAGAAGCCCATGATTCCCTTGAGAAAAAAGATTCTGATCTCTACACTACCGTGAAGATCGGCGTCGGCGATGCAGCCCTGGGTACCAAGGTTGAGGTTCCGCATCCCGAGTCGAAAATTTCCGTGGATGTTCCTGCAGGTACTCAGCCAGGACAGGTAATGCGTGTGTCAGGCAAGGGAATGCCAAGCGGATGGGGCTCGGGAGACCTATACGTGAAGATTGATGTCGATATCCCTGAGTATCTGACCGATGAACAGGAAGAAGTTATGGAGGAACTTAGAGAGACCGGGAGCAACGAGAAAAGCTTCTTTGAGTCTGTCAAAGACTTCATCAATTAAAAAGAAGAGGAAATAGAATATTTACCCTAACAGGGCTTTAACGTAGGGTATGGAGTACATAACTGCTACACCAAGTGTGAACATCAGAGAGTGGAGCAGCAAGTTGTCATCAGTCTTAAATCTCGGCAGGAGGTCGCTTCCGGCAATGTAGACAAAGTTGCCTATCACCAACGGAAGCAGGTAAATGTTGATGTTTCCTGCGATCGAGGTCAGCCCCAGCACAATTCCTGCGCCTAGGAACATGAACAGGCTGACGCCTATATTGAACAGTACTGCTTTTAACCGGTTGAATCCGCTTTCCACCAGTATTCCAAAGTCACCTGCCTCTTTAGGTACTTTGTGGAGCGCAACTCCTACTGTCGCTGCAAAACCGGCAGGAGCTCCAGCCAGGAAGCTTGAAGCGATTAAAATACCATCTAAGATATTGTGAACTGCGTCTCCTGCGATCAAAACGTATGAAAAAGCCTCGATATGATGTTCCTGATTGTGGCAGTGCCAGTGAACTGCTCTTTCAAGTAGTAGAGACATGAACATTCCCCCAAGGACTAACAGGCCTGTTTCACGGGTGTATCCCAGATTATTAGCGAGTTTGAATACGAGATGTATGAATACACCTCCAAATATAGTGCCTGCGGATAGAGAGATGAGGTATGGAGTTAGTTTTTCCGTCCTGTCCTTGCTCAGACCCAGAAACATTGCACCGAGTCCCGAGAGCAGAGAAGTTGCGATAAGTGCTGTAATTATTTGAGCTATAACCATACGACAACAAGATGTTAATAATTTTTTAAAGTATGCTATTAATCGAAGGTTATGGAAGTAATAAGCCTGTCCATCGACGACGAGACACTGGACAAAATCGAGGAAATACAGGAAAGCTCAAGTTTCAACGGTCGCAGCGAGCTGATAAGAAAAGCTATTGAAAATCTTCATCAGGAGGCTTCTGACAGAGAAGAGCTTGAAGGACGTCTTAACGCCGTTATAATCGCCCGTCACAGCCACAGCAAAGAGCAGAAGATCGCAGAGATATCGCATGAGTTCGACGATATTCTTACGACCCAGCTACACAGCAAGCTAAGCAACGATAAATGCCTCGAGGTCTTCCACACCGATGGTTCTGCCGATAAAGTGATCGAGTTTTACAACCAGCTGGAAGGCTCAAAGGACACCGAGTCGGTGAATATTCTGCCCCAGAACTAGATTAAGACGGAGATATAATTTTTCCGTTTTCTAGAGAGTTAGAGTCCTCTTCCCTGAGCCGGATTTATTTTTCTTGGCTTTTTCCTTGTCGTTCAGGAAATCGAGGCTGTTTCCAGGCTCATTGAAGTCAAGATCTCCGTTTCCGTCTATCTCCAGTAGCTCAGATAGAATTTCAGCATAGGACTCGCCTTTCTCTGTCAAGTTTAGAAGTCTCTTTCTACCTTCTTTCTGGGTCTTGACTATACTGTTCTCCTCCATCTTGGACAGTATATTCACTGTATGCGAGTAAGTCGAGTCTATCTGCTTTGACACCTTGCTAGGATATATCTCAGAGTGAGCTCTCTGAATAGACAGAATTGCCATCACCGGTTTTTCCTTTATGAAAATATTCACAGATTCATCAGAATCCATTTTCCAACACCCTGTCTACTTTATACACTCACTTCCATGAATACCGGATGCCTTGTTCTCAAGGCAGGACACAAAACAAACCAACAGGAAAAAACCATTCCACAGCAAACCACTCAGAAATAACAAAAAACCTCCAAAAACCCGATTTTCTCCAGAAAAAAAGGTTCTAAATCCCAGAAACAGGTGCTGGAAATCCTGAGAAATTTTTTGATGCGGACCGGAACAGGTTTTCGACCGTAGATTTTCTTTTATTCCCTGGAGACCAACTGGAAGTTCATGGCAAACAGGAAAATTTTACTCGGACTTCTGATTGCTTCAGTAGCTGTCTCCGGGTGTGTCCAGGGTTTGAGAGATCCTGACCCGGTTCTTGTAAATCCTGCTGAGAGAAACGGAACCCTGGATATACTGCAGGGAGAAACCAGTGTTTCAGCAGACGTGAGAAACAGAGGATACGCTGGAGGCGTCAGAATGTATTTATCCGTACTGGACCGAAACGGCACAGTACTTGAAGAGTTCGATAAATCTGTGAGTATGGATCAGAACGAAACCCGGAGAATAACAATTACTGCAAACGTCTCCGAGAACGCGAGAAACTACAGGTTAAGAGTCGCACCAGTAGGATAAAAAATAGAAGAAAAAATGTGATAAGAGAGCTCGGGAACTTACTTCTTCGCATCTCAGAGTTTTTACTCACAGATGATTCTACCGGAGTTGCCTGATTCTGCGTTCGTCCATGAGCCACATTCTCCTGCGTTATAGACCCACGCCCACCACTCATAACTTACCTGTGGGCTTGAGCTGAAGTAACCATCAACCCAGTCAACAGAATCACAGTTGCCCTGAGTACAGTCGCCGCTCACCGATTCAAGTGTTCCTTCACCTCCCGAACCAGATTCAACAATCTCTGACCCGGTAATCATAGCTCTATAGCCTCCCTGCATCTTGCCATGTTCCTCACCGGTAAGCTGGGTTTCTCCTCCAGGAGCAGTTGCTCCTTTAACTGCTTCGAACTCTCCATCGTACTCTACAACTGCACAGTACCTCTGATCTGCAAGTTTCCAGACCTTGATATTTTTCGTGTAGTTGATATCCGCCCAGGGACCTTCTGAACTGATATCTTTCCTGTTTTCTACTTCCCTAGTTATATCAACTACCGGTGTGGTGTCCTGAGTGCAGTCGCCGATTCTAACCGTGTTTTTCCAGTTGTTTCCCACTTTTTTCGGCGCTGAATACGCCGAACCGATCAATACTATGAAAGTGGCAGCAACCAGAATCTTCCTGATCATCCTATCACCTTAACCTTTTCATAGGCTCTCCTACCTTAGAACGTTTACTATGGGCGCTAACAACCCATTCAGAAAATATGATTAACAGGATAAGAAAAACAAGAAGAAAATGTTGGAACTATATTTTTTGGTTGTGGAAAATTTTGCCGGGCCTTTATTCAGGTTCCGGAAAATTTTTCACTTTATTTCAGTGGATTCTCCTGTCTTCACGATGTTCAGGAGCGCGTCAGCGTATTTTTCGCCCCGTTCAGTCAGCTCCAGGACTTTCTTCCTGCCCTCTTTCCTGGAAACGACGAGATCTCTTTCACCGAGGCTTGAAAGAACTTTTACAGTATGCGCGTAGGTGCAGTCAATCTTCTTCGATACCTTGCGCGGATAAATCTCACCTCTTGACTGTTTGATTGTTACGAGCGCCAGTGAAGGCTTCTCCTTTAGAAAGATTTTACCAAGTTCCAATCCATCAGCTGTTTTAGATACCATTCTATCCCCTCCTTACTTTCCACAATTAACAACCACTGCAGAAATACCGGATGCCCCGATAACAAGGTGTCAGAACATTACAGCAAAGGAAAATATTCAATCCTGCAATCCCGTGCAGACAAGGACTGAAATGAACAAAAAATTATACGTAACAACCGGGAAAAACACGTCCACGAAGGAAAAACCTCGCTTCCAGAAACCCTCTCAGAAACTAAACAGAGAGAAACCGGAGAGAACAGCTCATGGAAAAAATACCCGACAACAGAAACACGGAAAAAGGGCTTTTCACAGAAACAAGAAAAGCCGTAGTCGTCCTTGAAGCCGGGAAAGACAGTATCGAGGTAGAATCATTCAACAAGAGCTTCAGAGATATATTCCAGGTAAAAAAATCCGGTTCAGCCCTTGAAAAACTTAGAAAATCTGCCTTCAAGCCGGAAAAAGTCCAGAAAATTCTGGAAAGCATTCTCGAAGGAAAGAAAATGAGCTGGAACCTTGAAATAAACTGCAGAGATGGCCTGAAAACCTTCAGAGTTGAAAACATTGAAATAAGCGACCCTGGCGACGCAAAAAGAATTTTTCTCATCTTCAGCGATGTTACCTCACGAAATGCAAGAGAAGAGAAGATAAAATCATTTCAGAAGGCGTCAATGGATTTTATAGAGTGTAGAGATGATAAATCTGTTGCCGAAAAAATTTCAGAGATAGCAAGCCGTGATCTGGGTTTCAGAAAAAATATTGTCCGGCTTGCTGCCGAGGACAGCCTGAAAGTTTTGGCTCACTCTGGTTTAGAACCTGTGAAAAACTTTCCAGGAGATTACAGGCTTGATGACGATGAAGCCGCGGTAAAATGCTTTCGAACCGGTAAAACAGTGTATTCCTCAAGTCCTGTAGCATACAAAAATCAGGGAAAACTCCAGGGTAAAGATCCTATACACGTGCCTGTGGGGAATTATGGTGTTATAACTTGTTTTGTAGATGATTCTCGGCGTGTTGACAGCACAGATATCGAGCTTCTGCAGATGCTTGGAAGAACAGGAAATTTTGTTATAGACTTCGTCAGGCAGCAGCCTAACTCATTTGAAAATGCTTTTGTGGAGCTTGAGCTTCATTCTACGGGATCGGAAAATTTTATAGCTGATCTAGCTGAGAAAACCGGGCGAAAATTCAGTATTGTAAGTGTCTCGCCTCGTTCAGGTCCTGGAGAGATTTTATACATCAAGAAAGATGGAGGAAATCTTGCTGGACTCGGTAAAGAGCTTGAAAACCATGAAAAAATTGTCAAATGTAGTTTGCCGGACCCCGAGTCTGACGAAGGTTTCCTGAGGGTTGAAACTGGGTCTGCTAGTGTTTTGAAAACTATAATTAGTTCTGGGGCTCGTATAAAGGAGGTTTCAGCTGGTTCTGGTCTTGTAAAGATACTGGTGCAGGTTTCTGGCAGTCTTGAAATGAGTCGTGTATTTGAGCGGCTTCGTGGCGGAGATTCCAGCTGGAAGCTGGTAAGAAAAAATTCTGTGGGTCAGGAAGGCGGTTCAATGTCTGAAGGCGATCTCAGGGATGATCTTACGGGAAAGCAGTTTGAAGCTGTCAGGGAGGCTTTCAGGTCTGGTTACTACAGTTATCCGCGGGAGAGTACTGCTGAGGAGATTGCTTCCTCGCTGGGGATCAGTGATTCTACTCTTTTCCAGCATCTTCAGGCTGCGCACAGGAAGATTATCCGCAGGCATCTCAGTTCTCTGGGCGAGAATTCATTCATGCCTGGAGGCAACGATAACTGATCGAAAATAGTTGAAGTTTTTCACGTGTTTCAATAAGTATTCCACGACTTGAAATTGATTTCTTGATGACGGAAGTACTGTAAATAGAGGTTTAATTCTGGAAGGAAAATTTTTGGAACACGGTGAGAGTTTTTTGGCTGAAAAAAGAGAGCTCAGGGATAGAAAAGGTTTCGCTGCTGCAGAACCAGGTCTCATGAGCGGCCTGAAGAAACCTGTAGTAGCTGGTACTATTGTTTTAACGCCTTTCGTGGCGAATTTCTTTGTTCTGAAATGGTTTTTCAGTTTTTTCCAGAGTCTTCCCGGGAGCAGCCTGTTCAATCTGACTGCTTTTCCTATCCTGAACAGTATACTGAAGGGATCTGCATTTACTGTGCTGGCCGGTATCGCTGTTCTGAGTGTTGGAAAGATTATATCTACAAGAAAAGGCGTTGCCCTGGAAGAGAAGATTGATGTGTTTTTCACAGGACTTCCTGTTGTCGGAGCAGTCTATACCATTACCAAAACTGCTACAGACACAGTTTTAAGAAAAACTGAGGACTTTCAGCACCCTGTAAAGTTAAAAATTCAGGGTTTGAAGGTTACAGGCTTCCAGACCGGGAAGTGTTCTCAGGATGGGAAGAAAATGGTTTTTGTGCCGACTTCTCCGAATATTACTTCTGGTTTTGTGGTTGAAGTTGATGAGGACAGGATTGAGGAAACAGGAGAATCTCTGGAGGACGCATTTACGCGTGTCTTGAGCGCCGGCTTCAGTAGCTAGAAAAAACTATCCCGATTTGATACCCTTGAATGAAAATTTTTGGAAAAGCCTTCATTTATACTATAACGTTTTTCAATTAGCCAGATTTTTAGTTAAGTTTATTGAAGTTTGTAATTTTTGTTTGGAGTGCTTTTCTTTGGGTAATTTCTTCTGTAACTTCTATTTTATGGTGTGAGCGGTAAGTCGGTGTTGGGTGATTTAGGTGACACATCGCGATTCCCGTAATGTGGCCAGCTCTAGAGGCTCTCCCAAAGGAGCCGTTAGAGGAGCTGTTCACGCAGAAGAAGTTCAAAACCTGGAGAAAAATTTGATCGGCAGTAGTGCTTGATTTTTCAAGGTGATTTTTTATGGCTACTGAAGATGAAGGTGGAATGGAAGACGTAGAGAGCTCTCTTGAGCCCGAAGGTGAAGGTGGAGGGCTTAGAGAGACTCTAGGTAATCTCAAGGATCGTTACGTTGATTTCCACACAGTAGATGAGGAGTCCGAAAACTGGTCTGATGAACCTGCACTTGGAAGCATCAGCCGTAGAGGATTCCTTGCCGGTACCGCAGAGGTTGCTGCCGTTGGTTACGGTATTTCAGAGGCTACCGACGGTGACGGCTGGAACGTCGACTGGTCGAGAGGTAATTCTCAGGGCGCCGGAGGAGGCGTCGGACCTATCGGGGGCGGAGGAAATGGCAACGAGACCGATGCTCCCGGCGGCCAGCAGGCAATGGACGGCAATAACCAGCTAGGTACTGCGGGAGATGTTTCAGACGAGCTTTATCTCCAGGAGGACGGAACTGTAGTTGCTATCGACTACGGTCACAAAGAGTGGAGAAAGTTCAGTCCGGATAATTTCCCGGAAAACTCGGCTTACGCAGGTCTTCACAGCGAGCTGGAGGGTGAAAGATCAGCATCCGATCTTGCGCCTCCTCAGCTTGGTTCTGGTATCGAAGTATCTCAGGAGGAGCTCTTTGATTACGATACAGCCGCTTACGACGACATGGCTGACGAAGCTGAGTGGGACCTGATATTCGACAGCAATCCGAATTATGAGGGAGGGAATTAATCCCCTTCCTTTCTTTGAGGTGAGTGAACATGAAGAAAACCTCATACACAAGGTCGTTGATGGTGGTGCTTATGGCCTTCACCCTGGTTTCAGGTGCTGCTATGGCACAGACCTGGGATGGAGGCTCAGCAACCAACAACGACGACGGTGGAGATGATCAGTCAGCCTACAGTAATACCACCACACCTTCTGGAGAGGACTCGGATTCAGGATCAGATGACGGCTCATTTTCGGGAGGCGAATCCACGAATACAGAGACAGATTCCCAGGATTCAGACAGCAGTTCAGGAAGTCAGGACTCCGAGACCACATCCTCTAGTGGAGGCTGGGACGGAGGCTCAGCAACCAACGACGATGATGGAACCAGCTCTGACGCATCCTGGAATGGCAGCTCCGCGACCAACGACGATGATGGTTCAGGAAGCTCTGGTCAGTGGGACGGGGACTCCGCAAGTAACAACGACGACGGAGACAACGACTCCACCCAGTGGGACGGAGACACCTCAACCAACAATGACGACGGTGGAGACGGAGAAACCGAGTGGAACGGCGACGTAGCAAGTAACAACGACGATGGAGACAACGACTCGAACGACCCTGAAAACCCGTCTGACGACGACTCTGACGATAACCAGGAAGACAGCTCAGACGAACAGGACTCTACTGATTCATCCTCCTCAAGCAGCAGCGGTGGAGGAGGCGGAGCAGTATGGGATCCTGCAAACATTGAGATCCACAGTCCTGGAGTCAACTTCCAGCTTTCACCGGCTCCTGCAAAAGCCGGCGAACCTGTAACAGTTACAGGAAGCCTGGATTACTCAACCTCAGAGCAGGTTGAAGTCCTTATGAACGGGAACAAGGTTACCGATACAGGTACAGGAGATGATGGAAGCTTCACGACCACTTTCACTCCTGAAAGCCTTGGAAGCCATACGGTAACCGTTAGATCCTCAGATGCATCCGCTGAGACGCAGCTTGAAGTGAATCCTACAGTAAGCGTTCAGAACATCAAGTCAGAGGTGAGTTACAACTCCCCTGCAGATGTCAGCGTCTGTGCGGACGTCCAGTCGCAGAGAACTCCAGAGGTTAGGCTTGTCAGTGACGGCGAGACACTCGAGTCAAAGTCACAGAAAGGAAACGTCTGTTTCCAGCCTTCAACACTTGGAGACGGCAGCCATGAACTGAAAATGGTCGCAGAGGTGCAAGGCGACTCAGACGAAGCCTACACCACCGTGAACATCAACAATCCTGACCAGTACAGCAACGTAGAACCAGCAAATGAAGACACCGGTCTAATCGCCGGGATTCTACAGCCACTGGCACAGGCATTCGCGGCTATCGTAGGTCTGCTGGCTCAGCTCGCACCAGTTTAGAAACACTCCGCCTTTTTTTCTTATTTTTTCAGAGAAATTCAGAGATTTAACCGATAATTTAAACTTGTGATTTTCTGTAACTATGCTTAAGTTGTTTAAACACTTAAACAAAGGCTATGGTTGATGAAGAAACTCCACAACCTGTAGAGGAACAGTTTCTCAATGGAGAAGGTATTCAAGAGGGTGATGCAGAGCTTGAGAGCTCGGAATCAAGCGGTTTGACCCGTAGAAAGTTTCTGGCGACAGCATCTCCTGTTATAATGGGGTCTCTTGGGGGGTGTGTCGGTCCATCCGGGTTCGATGACTACGGTGATTTCAGCATAGGTATCAGAGACCCTCTATTTGACGGTTTGCCATTCACAGAATATTATTCTCCTCCTCTGGAGCAGAGAGCCTCCAACATCGAGGAACGTGCTGAAAGCAACTTATCCGGCAGGTCAGTCTCTGGCTCCGACAACAAGGTCTTGATGGCTCTGAACTACTATACTGACGATCAGGTGCTGTCCTGGATGGAGGAAACACCAGAGCTTGTGGGAGATCCTGATGCCGTTACAAGGCTCGTGGACTGGAAACACTACAGTATCATACGCATGGGTATCAAGGCAGGCGGATACATGCAGGATATCCAGCAGTACTTGGAGAAAGATCTGCAGACACAGTACGCGAATAATGCAGCCGGCCCTTTCTACGATGCACTGAGAATAACTTACTCCGCGGCAAGCGACCGTTTTGACATAAACTCAGACTCAGACGAGCGAGATGACCAGTTCATAGGAATGAATCTATACATGCTCGGAAACGGGAACAGCAGGTCTGGAAGGTACTTCAACACCACGGAAATCAAGGAGTACTCTCAGGGTTCCCTATCCGACCTGAGAACAGATCTCGAGGAAGAAGCGACTAGTGAAGGCGGCTTCAACTTCAGTCTCTAGACCTTTGAAATATCATAAAAACGTCACTCCAAGAGTACCTACATATGAAACTCGCTCATACAATGCTGAGAGTATCAGACCCTGAGAAAACCATAGAATTTTATCAGGAAGCTTTCGGTATGGAGCTGCGTGAGAAAAAAGAGATGGACACATTTACACTCTACTTTCTCAGAACTCCAGGACAGACTGCAGAAATTGAACTAACCCACAACCACGGAGAAGACGACAAATACGAGAAAGGAGAAGGCTTCGGCCACATCGCAATACATACAGACGAAGACCAGTCCATCCGGGAAGCCTATGAGAAAGCAGTAGAGGCCGGAGGAGAGGACTATCGTCCTCCAGAGGAATGTCCGGGAAACTACGCGTTCGTCAAGGATCCTGAAGGCTACGAAGTAGAGATCCTGGCCAGATCAACCTAGACTACAATTCACAACCCGTTTCCTCATTATCATCAAAAATTGTGTCCCATTCCTCTTCATCAGCCATATCGTCATAGGCATCGACGGAATAATCAAAAACCTCGTCACGAGTTGTTCTTACACCTCTTCCCAGACCTCCTGGAAGATTTTCTCTTCCACGAGATCCTAAAATTTCATCGTAGAGACCTGTAAGCTCTTCGTTGTAAGGAAAATCCTCTGTCGCAAAAATCCTGTACTCCCTGTCTGCCAAATCCATAGCAACTACAGTACCATCTGAGTTTCCATTATTTGAGTCCTCAGAACTCTGTATGTAGAGTCTGTCACAAGCAGAATCGAGCTCGGGGTACTCTGGCTCAGGGGTTTCTGTAGGAGTAGGTGTAGTCGGAGTGGGAGTATCGGTTGGCGTAGATGGATCTGTAGATGTTACCGTATTATTGTTGCCAGTACCTGTTACTGTTCCAGTAGGACTTGTTGGCTGACGCGTAGACTTCCCTGCTGCACCTGTTTCATTTCTGTACCGCGGATTCGAGTTTTGGGCGTATTTCCCATTGAATCCTCCCGTACCTTGATTCCCTCCACCCAAGAAACCTGATATAAATCTGAATGGGCTTCCATCGATACTGCCGTTATCCAGCAAATCCAGGACAGAATAACCACCCAAACCAGCAACAACACCTAGTAGAGTCCTTCTTTTTACAGTATATTCTTCCTCGCCGAGATCAAGATCCTCTGGTCCTCCAGACATTTCAAAAACCTCAATTAGCTTGAGAAAAATCTGGAATAAAAGAAAAATTTCCATCAAACACGTTCATACAATCAAAAGCACTCCACAATACAGGAATATCTCTCAGAAAACCCTCTATCCCTAGAAAAACCACAAATAAGAGGAAAGATCAGGAGACATACTATTCTCTACAGCGTGCATTCCGACTGCTCATTGTCGTCGAAAATTGTGTCCCATTCCTCTTCATCACTCATGTCATCATAGGCATCGACAGAGTAATCGAACACTTCCTCTCTGGTCGCTCTGACTCCCCGTCCAAGGTCTGCCGGTAGAGATTCTTTATCTCTCGAATCAAGTATCTCATCATAGAGTCCCGTTAATTCCTGATTTTCCGGGAACTCTTCTGAAGTAAAAATCCTGTACTCTCTATCCGCTAGATCTAGGCCTATCACCGTACCGTCTCCGTGATCCCTGTTAGAATCTTCGGACCTCTGTATGTAGAGCCTGTCACATGCCGGACCTAGCTCAGGATACTCTGGCTCAGGGGTTTCAGTCGGGACAGGAGTTTCCGTAGAAGTAGGTGTGTCAGTAGGCGTAGAAGTATCAGTTGGCGTATCCGTAGGGGTTTCTGTAGGCGTCTCAGTAGGTGTTACAGTTTCAGTTGGAGTTTCTGTAGGCGTCTGGGTTGGTGTGGCGGTTTCAGTTGGTTCCTGCGTCGGCCTAGATGTAGGTGTTTCTGTTGGATCTGGTGTTTGAGTGGGTGTCTCAGTAGGGGTCCGGGTAGGAGTATCAGTTGGCGTGTCTGTAGGAGTGGCTGTTTCAGTAGGAGTTGGCGTAGAGGTGGCGGTCGAAGTTGGTGTTTCTGTCGGTGTCTGTGTTTGTGTTGGTGTGATGGTTTCGGTATTTGTTTCCGATGCTGTCGTTGTTGGCGGCGTAGGTGCCGTAGTAGGGGTCTGATCCTGATATGTTTCAGTGTTCTCTACAGGATTTTCTGTAGGTTCAACAGGGCTAGATGCCGGATCACTAGCTCCCTGAGTTGAACCCGTATCTTGATCCGGAGTTGAGGACCCTATGTACTGAGGATTTGAGTTCTGGGCATACTTACCATTGAAGCCATTCAGGTTCTGTCCATTGGATTCCGAGCCACCGCCACCCAAAAAATCCGAGATAAATCTGAAAGGACTCCCATCAATACTGCCATTATCCAACAAATCCAGGACAGAATAACCACCCAAACCAGCAACAACACCCAGAACCTGCCTTCTCTCAATTTTGTACTCTTTATCCAGATCTAAATCTCCGCTCCCAGACAATTCAGCCACCTCAAAAACTCCTAAAAACAGTTCAGAATAAAAGGTAAATTTCCATGACACACATCTAAAACAGCAAATCTATTCGATCAAACACATTTTCCTCACAGAAAATATCTATGAAAATAGAACCACAGTCACGCCATCCAGACCCGCCCACTGGAAACTCACTTCCGGATCGAACTCGGGATCAATATCCAGATTACCTTCCTGCTGAATACTATCTCTCACATCAGGCATGACCGAGTACATCTCCACGAAATCAGCACCAGTAATATCCATTGCCTCAAAGAAGTCTTCCCTAGCCATATAATCATACACGTTGTTGGTGATAACCAGGTCTGCTTCCCAAAGGTAATCGGCGAAATCCCCTACTGAACGGCTTTCAGGACGAGCAGCCTGACCACCTATTTCAAGGACCACTTCAGGATAGATATTACCAATCTCCTCACCTGCTTCAAGGCCAACGGTAAACTCAGACAGCACACTCCTCACATCCGACTCCACAAGAGAAGGATCCTCTCCATAGCAAAACTAAACAGACAAAAAATTATACACTTCTCCCTTGAGACTATAGTCGAAGTCTCAAAACACCTATGAAACTCACAAAACCCAGAAGGATGTGCAAAATAAAAACACACCGTAGTGTTCAATCTTATCGAACAAACCACTCTATTTAAAATCCTTTGTTTAGATAACTCAGTAAAAACAGGTAGAGCGAAGGATGAGAGTTCGAAATTATCAAACAGTCTTTGAAGAACATCAGCTGCTCTGAAGCAATTTTTCCAACCTCAACAGAAGTCTACAAAGAATCATGCTTCAGAAATATGTCTGACATAGGCTTAATGCAACCAAGTTACGGCTCGGCCCTAAACCATTGTCCAGGAAAACGTGGTTGATCCCGGAAAACTTTGATAGGAACCCATAATGAGTGTTGAAAAAGTCCGAACACTCACGAGTTTTTACAGCAAATTTGCAGAAAGGTCATAACAAAGAAGGTATAATAAAACTGAGCGAACAAGAAACTCGTCAGGAGACAGAGAAAATATATCTTCTTTATTATATAGTGAATCCGGGGCGCGACCCCGGGGTAAAGCGCCAAGAAAGTACCAGGAAACACATAGACACATACTTGCGATATACCTTCTTTGTGTTAACGTTTTTGTGAAATCAGAGAATTTTCGCCGAAATACCTAGCTGAGATCATGAGTGTTCAAACCAAACACTCACTGAAAGGAATTCTAAATAGTCAGTTAGTACAATCTCTGAGCATTCTGAGAACAATATCTCTGTTATTTTCAGTGTAAAGGACATTCGCTGTCCCTCTATCAGATTCTGTCACCGAGATCCCCAGGCCTACATCCGAGAAGATGCGGACCAGTTCGTCTCTCAATCCTGTTTCACCATGAAGGATAAATCTGCCGCCATCGTCCTGTATCCTGTCAATTCTCACGTTCTAGGTTCTCTCTGCATACAGTAAAAGTTTTCCCGCACAGGTTGTTCGCTAAAGAAGAACACTCATACACGGAAACTTTTTACCTTTTAGAAGCAACAAAGGATTTTAAATATGATGGTTTGTTCATATTTTATTAACAATCATTTGTTTCTGGATGTGAGCTTGAGGTCCGTGAGAGCAGGCTTCTGAAGGGACGGAAAGTTAATTTACTGGAGCTGTCATGGTTTAGAAAGTTTCCAGGGACAGATCAAGGAGCGATACTTTTCCTGATGGCTGATAGTACTGTAGATGTAGAGGACTAATTCATTCTAGGTTCCGGTCAATCCAGGATTGTGAGTTTTCGTTGGCACGTTAATGATACACGAAGCTGTGATGTAGAATCTTCAGTATCGACTCCCGGGGAAAGCTAGGAATTTTTTCAGAAGTCTCGGAGTTCGCTCATCAAGTCTCCGCATTCCTCTTCCAGGTCTTTGCCGTCGTCTGTGAGTTGGAATACTTTTTTCCTGCCCTGTTTCTCGGAGGTGACGAGTCCGAATTCTTCGAGTTTCTGGAGGATTCTCACGGTATGTGAGTAGGTTGCGTCGACTTCGGCGGAGAGTGCGGTGGCGTAGTTGTCAGTAAAACCGCTGTTGATATTAACCAGTATTCTAACTGGTTTTACGTTTACAAAGAAGCTTTCCACGTCCTCCCCCATAGGATAGCCGCCACTCACTTTTTACTTCTCTTCACTTAAGTAATACGGTGTTAAAAACGGAGTTCTCAGATTCTCGGCGTCGTTTTGTTTATAATATTTCCGAATTACTGTAGTGTTGTGAAGTACAATGGAATTTTCTGTTAGCAAGATGAAGGAGATGATCAAGAACGAGGGAGACAAAAGAGTTTCAGAGGACAGCGCAAAGAAGCTAGGAGAGCTTCTGGAAACATTTGCAGGAGATCTGGCTGAAGAAGCTGTAGCAGTCGCTCAGGAAGACGGAAGAAAGACCGTCCGAGCTGAAGACGTCAAGGCAGCCCTCAGGTAAGAATTTTTACCTGAATTCATTCTCTTTTTTATCTAAAATACTTTACTGTAGCTTCTTTTTACCAACTGCGGAATTGCGGAAAATCATCAAGGATTTAAGGTTTACAAGGCAGTTCTAAAACATGAGTTTTGAGGATATTCTGGAGAAAATTGTAGAGGAAACAGACGCCTCCGAGGAAGATATCAAGGAAGAAGTAGATGAAAAAATGGACGAATTCGAGGGACTTGTCTCCGAAGAAGGAGCAATCCACCTCGTCGCAAAAGAATACGGCGTCCAGGTTGATGAAGCAGGCGCAAACGACCTGAAAATAACAAACATCGTTCCCGAAATGCGAAAAGTAAACATCAAGGCCAGAGTCCTCAACATCCTCGATATGAATACTTTTGAACGTGAAGACGAAGACGAGGAAGGACGCGTACAGAACATCGTCCTAGGCGACGACACAGGGACAATCAGGGTAACCCTGTGGGACGAGCAGACCGAGATCGCTGAAAAAATTGAGGAAGGAGACGCGATCGAGATCGCAGGAGCCTACACGGTCGAAGACGACCAGGGTAACGCAGAGATCCGGCTTGGAGACGAGTCACAGGTCGCAATGGCAGATGACGATGAAGTTCCAGAAGTAGAGAACTCCTCAAACCAGACGATGAGCGAGGTAAATATCGGAGAAGTCGCGACAGAAAACTCCCAGTACCGCGTAAACGGTATGCTTGTAGCCATGTACACATCCAACCCGTTCTACCGTGTCGACCCGGAGACAGGCGACACAGTCAGGGAAGACGACGACGGAAACCTGGTGACAGACGAAGGGAAGGAAGTCGAGGAACCGGATCACCGTCTCGCAGTTTCAGGCGTAGTCGACGACGGTACAGGAGTCGTAAGAACTGTTTTCTTCGGAGAACAGGCACGAAAAATTCTCGGGGTCGACGAGGAAACCGAGAAAGACGGCGACCAGGAAGCAGTAGAGGAAGCAGCAGAGGAGATAATCGGGAAAGAACTTCAGGTCGAGGGACGGACACGTTACAACGATTACTTCGACCAGATCGAAATTATAGCGAACTCTGTAGAAGAGCTTGACGAAAACGAACAGATCGAGAACCTTCTGGAACTAATGGAGGCTTGAAAAAGTACTATGAACCCAATTACTGGAGAAAAACTTGCAGGTGGAAATAGATGAGCGACGACGTTGAACTTGAAGACATCAAAGGAGTAGGAGCCAAGACAGCAGAAAAACTGAGAGACGCAGGATACGAGGAACTCATGTCCATAGCAACCATGAGCGCCGGAGAACTCGGCGAAGTAGCCGACCTGGGAGAAAAAAAGGCCCAGGGAATCATCACATCCGCACGACAGGAACTGGACATCGGATTCGAGAGCGGAAAAGAAAGATACGACAAGAGAAACGAGATGCGGCGGATAAGCACAAGCTGCGAAGAATTCGACGAAATTCTGGGCGGAGGAGTCGAAACACAGGCGATCACCGAAGTATACGGAGAATACGGTTCCGCAAAGACACAGATCGCGCATCAGCTCTCAGTAAACGTCCAGCTGCCTGAAGATGAAGGCGGACTGGGTAAAGACGTCGTCTACATCGACACAGAGGACACTTTCATTCCTGACAGGATCGAACAAATGGCTGAAGCACAGGACATGGACGTAGACGAAGCACTTGACGGAATCCACGTCGCAAGAGCGTTCAACTCCGACCACCAGATGCTTCTAGCCGACCAGGCACAGGAGATCTGCCAGAACAACGATATTGGACTGATTGTAGTCGACTCACTGACCGCACAGTTCCGATCAGACTACGTAGGAAGAGGAGAACTCGCCAAAAGACAGCAGAAACTCAACAAACACATGAACACACTGCTGAGACTTGCTAACGCACATAACATCGCAGTTCTCGTAACCAACCAGGTCATGTCCAATCCGGATCAGATGTTTGGAGACCCTACAAAGGCTATCGGAGGCCACATCGTGGCACACAACTCCGCAGTAAGGCTCTACCTCAGAAAGTCGAAGAAAGACAAGAGGATCGCAAGACTCGTCGACTCACCGTACATGCCTGAAGGAGAAGCCGTCTTCAAGGTCGCGGACAGGGGAATCGTACCGGAAGACTACTAGAAAAACAATTCCACAAATCCAAATTTTTTCTTATATTACAGGTTTTCTACCCGTTCCAAAGCAGCAAGTTCTGTTCTAATGTAACTTTCCGCTTCCTCAACATCATTCACCATCAGGTCAGCTTCTGAGAAAGTGGAGCCGAAGTAAAGCCCGGATTCATCCATTCCAAAGTAAAATTCCTCATCCGCGTCTCTACCGGATAAAACATGGACTTCAAGGCCTGAACGATAGCTCTGTTCCTCCGAAGGATTATATCTCACTTTGAAACCCAGTTCATCTACAGCTTCTTCAACAAGATCCTGCAAATAACCCATTGGACCACCGTACTCCACGTGTTCAATCTCGCCGTCAGTTTCCAAAGCCCTGTCCATTATATCCTCAACAGCCTCTCCCGAAGCCTCCTCCACGAACTTCCTCTTTTCGTATGACTTACGAGCCAGCTCATGCAGATTCTCGGAACCTGATTCAACAAATTCAACTAATTCTTCGACCTGTTCACCGGAGAGCTGTGCTTCATGAACTATTTCATCTACGTTCTTGCCCCTTTCATAGAAATCCGTGAAAATAATATCAGCAGGCTCGGTGAAAGTCACGTTCTCACTGCTCTTATCTTGGTTTTTCAGGACAAGATTGCCACTGAAATCCCTCATCAGATAATCCCAGCCTTCAACCAGTTCCAGCTCACTCACAAGAAAATTTTGGACTCAAAGCTCAAGTAATTTTTCCGCTGAAAACCTTAATCAAAATTAAATCGAGCCGAATACAGCATTCCTGTACATCTCCTGAACCATTCCATCCATCTCCTCCCTGTCAACCTCAAGCACAGGTCCCTGCTCACCGTCAACAGAGTAAGAAACAAGACCTGAATCCAGAGACCTATCACCAGTGAAACCGGCGTAAACCGCCAGCTCAGAACCTCCCTGCTCCCAGTACATGTGGACTTCAGAGGCAGAATCATTCAGAACCTTTTCCTCCGGAAACTCCTCAAGATCGCTTTCCGACAGCTCCGTACTGTCGAAAATCTCCTTGAATCCGCTCTCCGCAGCTTGAAGCGGGTTTACAAACTCGTCCTTCTCCTCGCTTTCGACATACGGCTCCTCGCTGTGCGCCCTCTCCGCCGCACCATGACCATGATCAGTACGTGAAAAATCCCTGACATTTTCCTCCAATCTCGAGTAGACCTCAGAGTTTGAGTGAAGATAATGGACGCCCTGCCGGACTTCACGCTCCTCAAGGCCGAGAAGCTCAGCGGTATCTCTGGCGTCAAGATTCCTAACCTCGTAGTTCTCGAAAACCTGCATCAAGGGAACGTACTTCTCCTCAGATTCAAGAAAAACCCTTCCATCACGTTCAACAATACTGTCCAGCTCATCCTCGCCCATAAACAATTTCTATAGAACAAATATAGTCAAGAATTAAGTTTCTTACCTAGAAAAGAAGATTTAGAGAAAATTGAAGATAAGATAAGTTTTTACAGTCCTTCTGAGACGATTACGAAGTCTCCTATGGACTTGACTGCTGAGAACGGTACGATTGTTCGTCCCTGACTGTCTTTCTGTAGGCTTTCTTCGTCGAGGTTGTCGGTGGTCTGGCCTACTAGGATATTCATTAGTTCGCCGGTGTCTGCGACGAATGAGATGTCTTCTACGTTTCCGTATTTCTTTCCGTGTTCTTCTGAGACGATGGTCTTTCCGATTATTTCTGTTCCTCGCGGGTGGTCTTCAGCCATTTTTTCTGCACCTGTGTTTACTTATTGATGGATGCATCATTAAAAACTTGTATGGCGCGTGTCTTCTCCGCGATTCATATCGAAGACGAGAAAGTTCTGAGAGAGATGGAAAACGTCCGGGACACCATAGACCTCGGGTTCTCGAAAGTTCCACGGGAAAAATTTCACGTCACGCTCCAGTTCTTCGAGGAAATCAACCGGAGACAGATCAAAAAGGTTGAGAAGACTCTGGAAAATATCGAGACCGGACCTTTCGAGGTAGAAATTCGCGGCGTAGGCGCTTTCCCGAGCGAGGAGTATATCCGTGTGGTCTGGGCTGGCATGAAATCCTCGAAAATTTTCGACTTGCAGAAACAGGCGAAAGTTCACAACGTGCCGAGTGAGAACCATCACGAGTTCAAGCCTCACAGTACTTTTCTCCGCGTAGACGATGTTTCAAACGCGAAAAAAGAAAAATTACAGCGTAATATCAAGGAGTTCAAGGATCACAGTTTCGGGAAACTGAAAATTGACAGCGTGAAACTTTTCGAAAGCGAACTGACACCTGACGGATCGAAATACCGGGTTCTCTCGGAAATAGACTTATGAAGACAAAGACAGTTTTCTACCTCTTCCTGGCGTCGATCGGAATTTTCGCGCTCGCAGTCGCGGGCGACCAGCGGCCGGAGAAAACTTCAGTGGAAAATATTTCTGCCTCGGATCTCGGTGAACAGGTATTCGTCGAGGGCCGAATCCTGGACTCATATAGCACCGGAGACTCTGCTTTCCTGACGGTCTCAGATGGAACCGGAAATATTTCAGTGGTTTCTTTCGACGGCCTGACAAGTTTTGCGGAGGATTCCCGAATCAGGTTTTCCGGTCGTGTGACCCTTTACGAGGGTGAACTTGAGGTTATCGCGAAAAATTTCTACAGGATAGATTGAGCTCTGCCGGCTAATTCAAAGACTTCTGACCTGTCTGAGAGGCCTGTAAGAGTAGGCAAGTGAGGCTGCGAAAACTGCCAGCGCAAGGTTTGACGGCGTCTCGACCCCAAACATCGAAAGAGCGATTATTCCCAGAACCAGTCCGCCACCTCTCCTGATATACTTAAGATCCAGTAGATCACGATCAAGGAAACTGGCTGCGTAAAGTGCTGCTGAAGCCGTCAAAGCAGTAGCTGCAGCTGGAACCACGTACTGAAACGTGAAATTAAGCGCTCCAGGATTTTTAACTGATAAAACAAGCCCTGTCAAAATTACAGCCGGTACCGAAAGCGACTCGACAATTTCAACTTTCAACATTTTCCCAGAGATTACAAGAAGCGCTAAACCGGCGACTGTCTGCATCCTGCTGATGTAGAAAAGCTGCTCGTAGACCGGAGCCACCATAGAAACCAGTAAAGCACCAAGCACCAGTACAGGAGCTGCATGCCGAACCAATTTCCGTGCATCCTCTGCAGAATCTGTTGTAGAGTAAAGTACAGCAAGCGCTCCTGCTCCTGTGAAAATTGTAAGAGACACCGTTACTATATCTGAGAAAGTTTCAATAGCGCCGCTGACCAGGAGTGTTGCGAATACTCCGTCGACAAGGGGAAGGCAGAGTATGAGTAAAAGTTTCCTGACTCGTTCATCGAGGTATCTTTCAAGTTGCCGTTGGGCGCCGCGAGTTAACGAGTCCAGACCCATAGAAAAAAGACCTCCGAACTGGAGAACGGGGACGAACTCTGGAATCACTTATTCCAGATAAACTTACTCCCGTTATTCGACATGAACATGGTTGGCAGCATTACCTCTGTCTCTGCGAAGAATTCAGTGCCGAGACAGCTTGATTCTGCCATGATAAAATAAGAATCCGTGCAGAATTTTATAAACTTTTTCCGGTTTCTGAAGGGTTTTTAGCTTCACGCTCCTCAAACAGGGTTATGCTGGGAAAAATCCTGATCGCACTTTTGATCCTGCCATTCGTGAACTTCTATATCCTCGTCCAGGTCGCAGGACACATCGGGTTCTGGAGCACTCTGGGAATAGTAATTTTGACTGGTCTGCTGGGAGCTGAAGTCGTGAGACGTGAAGGCATGTACGTCCTGAGAAAGATTCAGACGTCAGTGACCGCAGGAGAGATCTCCCGGAACGCTCTGGAGATCGGTCTGCTCGTACTCGGCGGATTACTCCTGATCACACCAGGTCTAGTGACAGATTTCCTGGGATTCCTCATGATTGCCAGACCTTTCCGTGAAAGACTGGCAGCGAAAATAAGCAACAGAGCCGGTAAATCAGGAAACTTCCATGTAGAGGTTCAAAGCTTCGGACCCTGAAAAAATACTATCTGTCTTCATCTCTTCTTTTCTGATTTCCCTGACGTGGATTCTGGTTCTGATCCTGCTGATTGCTGTTTCTGCCAAATCTTCCGCGGCTCTCAAAGTCCCTGATCTTCTGCTCCAGCTCATTCGCCCGCTTGGTCTCACGAACATAGATCAGAGATATCAATCCGATAATTACAAGTAAAACTACAGCGCCAGCTCCAATTATAATCAAATTACCAGCCGGTTCGCTGACTTCTACCCGTCTACTGAACGAAGCAATTTCCAGGGTATGGCTTCCAGGTTCTTCGAGAGTTAACTCAAAGTTAAGGGTTTCAGAATCTCCTGGCGCAAGTGAAACCTGTCTTTCATCGACAAGCGAACCATCACTGTAGAAACTTACTATTCTGGTTCCGTTCGTCTGTCCCAGGTTTTCAGCCACTATACTTACATCCACATCTACCGTTTGGTCTCCTTCTGTGCTTACCTGAAAATTTCTGAGCTGTATATCCGAATTGCCTGTTTCCTGTTCTTCATGAGCTGCTCCCGAGGCGAAGTATCCAAGCACAGAAGTTCCAGAACTGAAGGCGTAGCTGCCTACGGTCTCTGTCCTTGAAGCACTTCCTATCTCACTCCAGTCATTGTCAAAGTATTTCAGGAAAACACTTTCAGCTGACGAATTGACAGACTCGGGCCAGTTCAAGGGAACGCTGTAACTTAACTCTGCAGAGTCATAGCTATCAAGATTTTCAAATTCAACAAAGTAGTAGCTGTAGATTTCACCGGAAAGGTTTGAAACCGGTTCAGGTCTATCCTTGAACTCTGTAAGATTTACTTTGACGTTTTCGGCAGTTTCAGTTGACTCGAAGTTGAAACCAGTGATTGAGCTTCCTCCTGTAACGGAAATTTCAACTCTCTGATCCTCCTGTACTGAGCCGACGTCAACAAGTTTTGAACCAGATTTTGAAAGCTGCACCGCGACCTGCTTCGGCTCCACGTTATCTGTTCCTCCATCAGGCGATGGGAAACCATCTGCTGGAGAACCATAGTCCTCATCTCCAGAATCCCCTGACGGATCCCCACTAGAACCAGGATTGTTATTGCTGCCATCGTTATTATTCTGATCCTGCTCAGGCAGGTAGTCACCTGAGTAATCCAGACTTCCAGAAGCCCCTGTGGAAAAATTCACGTACTTCGTAGTATTTGAGCTGTTCACAAACATGTAGACACTTTTACCGCTGCCTAAACCTGATAACTGTACATCATAGAAACCACCCTGATCTGTTGTGTCCCAGGCCTGTAGACTCTTGTTGTCAGTCCAGAAGCTGACGTTCATATCCGGGACGCTTGTACCATCAAAATCCTGTATTTCTCCATATACGCGGTGCGGAGGAGTAAATTGCGCTAAAGAAATTGAAGCAAGGATTAGAATCAGAAAAAGCGGCAGAATTTTTCTGAAGTTCATTTAATCACCTAAAATCGGCTCCCTGTATTTCTCTGTTTCGTTGACGCCGCTCATCTCGGCCCAGTATGCTCTTCCAGGTTCAAGATCTCCTGCTATGTTGGCGTTATCATCTTTCAGCGGGTTATTCAGATCTATAGTCCTCGAACCATTACTGTACTTAGGCCCTAGAACCGGTTTAACAGTGGCCTGTAGAGAAGCAAATGCTGTGTCATTCATCGGTTTTTGATTAAATTCCTGTACGCTACCGATAAGATTCCATCCATTACTCACGTTTGAACCGAGGTCAGATAATCCAGACTGTATGCTGCGTTTTGTAATCTGCACATTAGACGCAAGAGTATGAGCCTCTGAAACATTTACCAGATAACCTCTGCCTCCATGCACCCTGTTGAAATCATTCTGAGGTGCTTCAGGATCAAAAGTCTCCCATTCTCCATCTACCTTCGTCCAGACCACATTGACCTTTGATTCATCCATCAACTCTGAAATCTTCGGATCAGATTTTCCAGCTATCGGGAACGAGACAAAGTTCCATCCCTTCACCATTTCTCTTCTGAACGTGTTAACAGGGACTTTTTCACTGTTTTCAAGTGCTACAGGATTCCTGTTATCGTCGACTATACTGTCCGCAGCCGTAATATTCGGAACCCTGCCGGTCTGGAGAACTTTCGTGTAGTTTATCGAGTGTGTATCATTTTCCTGGTTTATCTGGAAGCCTCCGTTCCTGATGTAGCCTGACTGGTTCTGGACTGTAATATTCTCAAACTCTCCTGAAGTTCCTGTTACGTTTTCGCTGAACTTCATCTGGATGAAACTGTAGTCAGAGCTACTTTTCACAGAGTTAAGCTCTGAATGGAGGAGAACCGGTTTCGCCAGGTCCTGTACAGAGTTAAAGTTCTGGATAATATCAGCCGAGTTCCCTGACTGGTCAAAAACAGTATTATTGTACATTTTCAGGTCCGGAACGAATCCTGTGCCGCCGACTCCGGAAACATTCAGTGCAAGCTCAGAGTTATCCGAGACAGGGTTTTCAACATTCAGAATACTGCCGTTGCTGAGGTTGAAAGCCGAATTATAATTTGAGGCCGAGTCCTGGAGGCTTTCACTGAAGTTAACTGAGATCCTGTCGATCTCCGCATCATTATCATCGTCGTGCGTGGCTGCACCGGTTACAGCCGGCGCTGCATCATCTGAGATCGTGGTATTTGACGCATTTGTTAGAGTATTGCCGCTCAGATCCGCCACCATGTTGTCAAAGACTGAGAAGTTCAGAACCGGCTCCATAGAGAGGTTTGATACTCCTGTAACGCCTTCAGCTGCTGACGCGTTTATGCTTACTACAGGTGTATTTGTCTGGCCGAGGGTTCCGTTTCCATAGTAAGTGTAGTTTCCTGAAGGCGAAGGATTGATCGCAGCACCTACGACTTCGGTTATATCCGCCCTGTAATCGCTGTAGTACTTCAGGACAACCTTCTCGGAATCATTCAGCCAGATATTCCTGTTGCCAGTGTTAAAGCTGACGTTGAGGAGTTTGCTGTCTTTACTCTTCTCAACCGCTTTAATATTTTCTATAACGCTTGTTTTTCCTGTAGAATTCTGTATGTATGCTTCTTTCACTGCATCTTTACTCATGTAGCCGAGCTTCTCTGAATCGAACTTAATGACTGTTTGATTGAGTTCTTCGCCTTTCTGAGAGTTTACAGGAAGCTTCAAGCTGTGCATGTAGAGTTTTCTCTCGTTCCTCATTGTCCAGCCGCCAAGCCTGACGTCTCCATCCGTAATATTTCCGCTTTCATCCATATCGACAAATATACCGTCTTCAAGCAAGTTGGAGCTTGAAGGCGTCGTATTGAAGAACTTTATCTCTCCCTGAGAGTGGAAAGTTCCTCTCTTTCCAAGTCCTGGCGTTATAGAGTCGGGCGCCAGAGATACAAAAGTAGAGTTTGGTGAACTGTAGCTGGAAGAGTTGTACGCGATTTTTACAGTTACATTGTCCGCTGATTCATAGGTGCTGTTTCCTGTGAATCCTATATCAGTATCTACCCTGTAGGATTTTGAGGGCTCTTCCGATAAGACAATATTTGGACCACGGAACTTATCACCAGCGTTTACACCTGTGATATTATCGTTTGACTGTTTTTCATCATAGATCAGGATATCTCCGACAGAGATATTGCCGTTTCCATTCTTGTCGTATACCAGTACGTCCTGATCGCCGTTTGTCTCGTTCGGATTCCAGATTCCGTCCGCTGGAGAAGCTGAGGTGTTGAACTCGTAGACCATGAACGTTCCGTTGCCACCGTATCCGGTTAAGCTCGAGTTAACGTCGTAGAGGTTCTCGCCGATCTCGTACTTTGAAGAGTTGCTGTTCGAGCTGTCGATTTTTGCTCCTGAAGAGAGATGAAGAGTTTCTGTAAGGTAGCGAGCAGTGCTGTAGATGCTCGAGTAATCTCCTGAGGTTACATGCATCATTCTAGGCTGGGTAGAGCAGAAGGACATACTGTTTCCAGGCGCCAGTGCATGAAGGCATGGGATGCCGTTGTTGAAGAAGTCCCAGCCTGAAACGTCGAAGTCGCTGTAGCTGACGTTTTCCGAGAACTCTATATCAAGACCGTCGATTGTTCCGTCAACATCTGCATCCTGGTATCTTACGTCTTCAATAAGCGGTCTGAGCCCGTCCTGAGTACCTGTATCGTCTGAAGCTCTCGTATTCCCTATAAAGTCTGAAATAGAGCCCTGAAGAATTACTTTAGGCCTTGAATTCGTTCCCAGCGAGTCATTCAGAGTCAGACGGATATCGGAACCGTACTGCACCTTAGTTGCTTGCTCTACCTTGACTTCTGAAATATTCAGGTCGAAATCAGATGCATCAAAGGAGTCATTGTTAAGTCCTGCACCAGACTCGATGATTTCGATCAAAATTTTATCTCGTTCTCCGCTGTTTCCTCCCTGCTTGGCGCCCGTCCATGCTTTCTCAAACTCTGGAGGATGAGCGTCGAGGTATCTTTCGCAGCTTCCGTCGAATGAACAGTTTGTAAGTTGAAGAGAGTTTGCGTCATTCAGAACCTGGTAAGCTGCAAATCTCATTCCAAATGTCTTCTTGGCCAGTTCTGAAGCCTGTTTTGTGTCAAGAGCCAGGAAATAACGTTTATCACTGGTTATGTTCTGTTCGAGACCTGATTCGCTCCAGGTAAACGAGTCAACAGGATTAAGTACTCCAATTCTCTCGTCAGTGGAAGGGTTGAATATTCCGTTGTCATTGGAGTCGTAGTATAGATCTATATCCCCTCCTACTATCTCTCCAGCACTCAGGTTTTCATCATAGGATCTTGTGTTTGAGGTCTTGTCGAATGTATTCTCGATTCCCAGTCCTCGGAAAACATCTTCATAAACCGAGTTATTATCTGTGTCGTTTATTATGGCGTCTCCTTTATTGAAAACAGAGTCTCCAGTATGTCTGGTGGTGTTTGCAAAGTTGAATATCTTTTCTCCAACTATATTGTTTCCTGAACTTCCGTTGACAAGGAATGTGAGATCAAGTATATCCTCTCCACCGTTGTAGAATCCAGTGTTGTTTTTATCCAGGTACACAATGCCTGAGTTGCTTTCGTTTCTAGGCGGCTGGCTGAAGTTCCTGAGATTTGCTTTTCCAGGGACTATGACGTAGTCTCCAATGTTTGTGGAGAGGTTGCCTCTTTCAAGGACTCGTGTAGTCGATCCATTATCGTAGATTATTGTTTCGTTGCTTCCCTGCTCGTATCCCAGCTCTTTACCCGTTTCCACGTATTTTTCAACAGTATTATTGAAGTAGTAGAGATCTGCGCTTCCTGGAACCGCGATCTCATCTGAATTTTCAAGGACATCGGGATCGCCTCCTCCATTCTTTACTATCGCTTCTCCATCGTCGTAGAGACTGCTTCCGTCAGCGTCTGTGTACTGTACAGTTTCAGGAAAGTCTACGAAACCTGCTCCTCCCGAGAAAACTACGTTGTCTGTTGAGTTAAGGAAAAGATCGCTTGTGGTGATTATTGCCTCCCTGTTGTCGCTGCTGGTGCCTGAAATAGTGTAGCTGCTGTCGTCATTGGCATCTAGAATACCGACATCATCAGCATCCCTGAACGGTTCCATGTCTGCACCTAGATCTGTGCCATTGCTGGTTATCGGTCCAGCATCCTCCACTGTGGACCATTCTCCCACTCGAAGATCTCCTGTTGAAACATTTCCATTATCGTCCATATCGACGAAAAGTCCATCTGACTCAGGATCTCCCGTACTTGACATTGTTTTACTGGCGTTCCAGAACTTCACCCGACCTTGAGAATTAAATGAACCGGAGAGCCCCAGAGACGGTAGCTCCGTCCTGTTCGATATCTGCACAATACTCCAGGTCCCTGGACTCGACTGCATAGAGACATTGACAACTATCGAATCATTTACAGGATCATAAACTCCGTCACCGTCAGTATCGTCAAAACCTACGTCCGCGTCGACCCTGTAGCCGTTCGAAACTCCTGAGACCGTCGAGTCGAACTCGTCACCTATTCCTGCGGAGAGATTTGAATTATTCAGATGCTCATCGTAGAGCAGAGTTTCTCCAGCAGAGATCCCGTTCCCTCCCTCTACATCGTATATCAAAACATCCTGATCGCCATTAAACATTCCTTCGCCCGGATTCCAGGTTCCATCTGCTGAAACTCCGTTATCCGAGAATTCATACACCCAGAAGCTTCCATCGGAACCGTAACCCGTGAGGTTTCCCCACACAGGGTGGAGCTCTTCCCCAACCTCGTTGTCTTCAGTCCTGTTTATAGTTGAGTTAATCTTCTCCAGAGTGGTAAGATTCAATTCTACATTTGTAGGATCGGAGTCGCTGTAGGATATGACTTCTACAGAACCAATTCTTCGATCCGTAGCGTTTACGAAACCGTCATTGGAGTTATCCAGATAAAAAGGCTCATTTTCATTGTCAAAGAACGCTGTTGAAGATCCTGTGGAATTGTAGTACGCAAGATCAGTATTCTCGGCTCTCACTACGTCAGCGGAACCATCACTGACTACGCTGCTCGAGCTCTGGAAAACATTCGAGAAAGTATTTTCCTGCACGACTATAGCATTTCCTCCTGAATAGTCTCCATCATCGTCCTCATCGGAAAACGTCATGTTAGATGAAAAAGTTTCCAAGCCCGCACCTCCAGCTCTAAGAACAGTGTCAGAACCCTCAAGAACGGATGGAGAGCCGCCATTTTCGATTATGGCTTCAGGACCTCCGCTAAATCTGAAGTTATCGTCTACGTCAGTGTAACGTATCGCGTCGCTGGTGTAAGTTCCAAAACTTGTTACATTAAGACCGCCACTGGAAACAACAAAGTCCTGTGGATCAAGAACGCCTTTCTCCGAACCATTATCCCTGATTATAACCTCACTAGTTGCGGAAACTCCTTCATCTCCATCGAAAACACCGTTGCCTTCAACTCCTCCGTCAGCGTAGAGAGTACTGGAGGAAAAATTCTGTAGAACAGAGCCATTTAATGTTTCATTGCCTTCAGTATGGACTCTAGATACTCTGAAAATATCTTCGCCATCATTATACCCGTTAAGCCCATTTGTGGCGTCATAACTCTGATTCAGGAACATAGTAACATTATTCTGGAATGAGTAAAGCTGATCGCCAGGAACAGTGGAGTTTGAGATTATATAATCTCCGCCATCCCTGAGAACAAACTCCATAATCTTTTTATCGCTGGAACCCGGCTCGTAGTACTGACTTCCTGAGATCTGAGTCCAATCCACAGTTGTCGCGGAAGCCGAGGCCACCAGAAAGAAAACAGAGGCAGCTATAACTAGCAGCGATATTAGACCTGATCTAAAAACCTCTTTTCTCTCATTCATTGTTGATTTCGCTCCTCGGAGTCCAAAAATTAGCGATTCCTCTGCTTTCAGACCTGTTTTTGATTTGAATCTTTTTGGATATATAGGTTTTTGGAGGTTTGAGACCCCGGCTAGGTGGCAAAAATGGCCTTGGAGAAATCATACCAAGCCCCTCACCTCTAGTTCAAACCCAGAGCTATATTCTTCTGAATAGAACAAATCTAGAAAAACAACCGTGTTAACCGCAAGAAACAGAGATCTGGATAAAACACTAATAGAGGTATTTTAAACAAAAATTTTGGAAGAGTTAAACTACTTCAGAGCTACTGATACCCCTCTGCCTTCGTCGTTAAACTCCAGCTTGTCTTCTCTGGCAAGCCAGCCGATAGCCATGTTAACACGAGACCTTGGCTCATCCACAGCATCGTTCACCTGAGTTAAAGATACTTCTCCTTCGTCTTCCAAGTAATTCCAGATATATCCGGCGATTTCACCAACGGTATCTTCCAAAAAATTCCACCTCTAACCCAGAATTCTCGACGCCGGTTTAAATAGGATGCGGGAAAACAGCAGCGTTCGATTAAAGAAAATACCTGTACAAAAAATTCTTGGATGCCTCGATGGCTCAGCCTGGCTAGAGCGGTCCCCTCGTAGGGTTACGCCACTACAATGCAATAAGCCATGTTTCACATGGCTTTCAAAAAATGGCAATACTCGAGCAAGGGACAGATCCCGGGTTCAAATCCCGGTCGGGGCTTTCACTGAATTTCAGGTATTTGAGGCTTTTACCTTCTTTATCTTGTCGTCGGTAAGTATGGACACACTACTGGAGTTTGCTGTACCGGATTTATCTCTACCTATCGCAAATTCGGCTCCTAAGCTCTCAGCAAGACCAACTATTTTTTCGTCGATCTCTCCATCCACGAGAACTGCGTAACCCGTGTCTACATTCACTGAAGAGGTATTTTCTACCGGAGCTCTGGCTTCTACTTCAAGCTGATCGTCCAGTACATTCAAAGCCCGCGTCGCAACCAGATCATTCATTATCTCTTCAAATTTCTCGTATTCTTCCTCTGAAGGAGTTTTCTGTTCTGCCTCGGTTTCTTCAACGTATTTTACAGGTTCCTTATCACGAAGTGCTTCGTAGATCTGTTTCTCATTTAGTTCCTCGACTTCCTTTCCTTCAGGAGTTCGAGCTACAGAGTCCGGGTCTGCTTTTTCCTTGAGTTCTTCTAGTATGAGGTCTCCGCCGCGGTCGCCGTCGAGGAAAGCTGTTACTTCTCTTTCATTTGTCACTTCTGGTATTTTTTCCGGTACGGATGTTCCTCCGAGCGCCAATGCGTTTTTGACGCCGTTTTTCTGCAGGTTTTTGACATCTGCGATTCCCTCAACTAGGACAAGTTCATCCGAGAATCTTACAGCCGGTCCGGCCGGGAAGCCTTCGTACTCGATTAATTCGCCTTTTCGGACTTCCTGTAGGACTTCCTGTTTCAGTTCTCCCATGTCAGGTGTTTCGCGTTTGATGTCTTCCAGTATCTGTTTTGAGCGTTTCAGTATGTAGTCGCGTTTCGAGGATCTGACGTCAACTACTTCGTCGATCCGGAAATCAGCCTGTGTCGGGCCGACTTTCTCTATGGTTTCAAGCGATGCCGCGAGTATAGAAGTATCGGCCGCGTCCAGAGAGGTCGTGATCTCTACAGATGCTTCTGTGGAGCCGCCGCTCGAGTCCAGCTCGACTTCGATTCTGCCTACTTTTCCCTTACTCCTAAGCTCACGGAGATCTAGGTCTTCTCCCAGTAGTCCTTCTGTCTGGCCGAAGATCGCGCCGATGACATCTGATTTTTCGATTACTCCGTTAGAACTTAGATCTGCTTTAATCATGTAGTTTGCCGAGTCCTGTGAAACCTTTCCCATTATTCTTAGTGCCTCAGTTAGTGAATTCTGAAAGTTTTTGCCTGATTTTTTCCTCTTCCTGGTCGAAGACGAGTTTCTTCCGCCGGGATTTCACCCCGGAAATTATACCTGGTTTCTCCCCTGTAACTTCCTCAAGTTTATTCTTGAGCTGTGCGTTGGCGCGGCCGTTCTCCGCCTCTTCTGTAAGCGAGACTTCGGGAATCGTGCTCTCTTCCACCCGGAATTTTTCCTGACCGGGTCTGACTCTGAAGTAGATTTCAGTCAATTTTCTCACCTTGTCTCGAAGGGAAAAATTGTGATTTGGCTGCCCTGTAACACAGAGCAATCATGTCGGCTACCCGTTAGGGGCCTCGCTCATGCCTGCTGACCTGGGACAGCCATATCTATACACTGTTTGGAACTGTTTTAACTATACCGAAAAATTACATGGAAAAGTCAGAGAGGGAAAAATTTTGTCAACGGGAGTTTTTACTCGAAGAATGTTCCCTCGTACGGCGTCTGGAAGTGTGCTTGGCGTGACTTGGTCTGGACAGGTTCCTCGCCGTGGTATTTCCTGATGTAATCAAAGTACTCTCTGTGGCGCTCCCGTGCGTACTCTACATCGTATTCCAGCATTTCCTCACCTATGTAATTTATGTAGTAGTACCTGAACAGCCTGTTGAGCGGTGAAGCCAGAATTCTTGGAAGCCAGCGAATTCCTCCGGGCATACTGTAGCTTATCCAGAGTTTTGTGCTGTAATCGACCATGGCAAAATTGTTTTCACCTCTGGGCGCGGACTTGGTGCCTATAGTTGTCTGAATCTTCACCTCGCCGTTGCCGCTGGGAAGCTTCTCTGAGCCATCCATAACTGACTTGAACTCTCCTGTATCAACGTTCTGCTCGTAGTAGCTTTCGAACGGCTTGTCAAAATCGAGGTTCTGGTTGAATATGTACTTATGATCCGCGTAGATACCCGGGACGTTAGGGCTTTCATACCACTCAGTGGTCGTCTCGACCAGGAATTCCTCGCCGTCAAAGACGTGTTCATGGTGCCAGATATCATCCATTTCATGAAACCTCTCCTCCTCGTAGTCCGACTTAGTGGTTCCTGGTGTATGGAACCAGCACATAAGTTTCCCAAGGAAAGTCGGCTCGCCATCCTCGCCGTAAAGCGAGAAAATTTTTTTCACGGAGTCAGAATCTATATCAGCCATTCAAAATCTACCTCCACGGCGGTGTGTACTCGGAAGCGCCTGTCTTGGCGATACCTGATTCCACACCGAATTTTTCACGTATCAAGTTATGCATACGGACTATAGTCTCGTCTCCTTCTTCCTCGTATTTCTCAATTTCCTTAGAGTAAAACTTGTTGTACCAGATTCCCACAAGTATCTTGTAAAGTTTTGAACGCTGAAAAGCAGATCTTTCCTCTGCCTGAAGACCTGAAGTATCGATTCTGGTCTGTGGATACTGCATTTTCTTCTTCGGCATCACTGAAAGCGGATTTGCACCAGGATAAACAGTTACAACTTCGCCTGTTGTCTTCATCCTGGCTTTCAGGATATCATCCGGCCTGTCCATCTTGTAGATATCTTTTGGGGGTTTTGCCTTCCATGAAAGCCTGTAGTGGATTACTGTGTGCGTTGATTTCTCCTTGAAGGCGTGCATTCTCAACCTATCCTTTGGTTTGGAAACGCTGAACTCGTTTTTTCCTTTTTCAATTCTATCTATGTCGAATTCATCGACCAGAAGATCTCTCAGTCCTCTGTAAATTCTTGCAGGATCCTCTTTCACGAAGAGATGGTCGTTCCTTGTCTGAAGGCTTTCCTCGTACTTAACCACGGTATCCTTCCTCCAGGTTATTTCTCAGTCTTTCGATAATTTTATCAGTTTTCTCCTCAACGCTTTCCTCGTGTCCAGCCCTGTTCTCACCGTAGAGGAACTTGTCAAAGAGCGCCCTGTATGCATAGTACCACAGACTCTGCTGGTAGTCTTTCTCGGTTGGATACTCTGTGACTAGTTTGGCCTTTATCTGTATATTGGCCTTTTTCTTCGACCTGTTAATATCAACGTAGATCTCGTGGACTGCGTCAGTAAACTTGTCCATCTGCTCTTCAACCACGACTTTCGAACGGATTTTGCCCTCGTCTACATCGTTGAAGTATTTTTCCTCGTAAACTTCGTCAGCTGAAATCCTGTTCGTGAGAAGGTCCTTCAGCTCGCCGTAGGCCCTACCCGCGTCCGTAAGCCTTATCTCCTGGCGGCGTCTGCCGACCTCCTCTACAATATCCATAACCAGTCCTTGTCAGAGACTGTGTAAAAAACTATCAGGCAAGAAAATTAAAAGAGAAAATACGTGGTTTTGTGTTTCAGCGACATTCAGAGCAGACAAGAACTCCGCCAAGCTCCTTCAGATCCTCTGAGTAGTTATCACATTCCTCACAGGTACCTGACTTTGTTCTCTCGCGTGGAGAGGCTTCTGCATCCATTTCAACTTCCTCACTCATGATCTCGGCGAATCCAGGCCATGCCCTAAGGATATCGGACTGTGTAACGATTCCTACAAGCATATCTCCACGAACAACAGGTATCCTTGAAACATTGTTCTTGCTCATTGCCATCGCCACGTCGTCCAGAAGCTCGTCTTCCTCGGCGACGATAAGATCTGTGCTCATTATATCCTCGACCGTGGTCTCGTTTGGATCTCTGCCCTTGGAGACGACTTCGTAGACTATATCACGGCATACAATTACGCCGACAGCATCCTCATCATCCACTACCACCAAGCCTCTGATATATTCATCACGTAGAAGCTCGGAGGCCTCTGAGATTGTGCTGTCCTTTTCGATGGCTATTACACCTTCAGTCATAACTTCGTTAAGTTCAACTTGCTCGTCCATAAATAAGTAGGTGTCAGAAGACTCTAATTAAGGTTTCGGCGATCAAGTGTTCGTGAACTGCCTCAGGCCAGACTGACGGTTAGATTTCCCGAAAAGACTCTGGATAGTCCTGTTCAGTATCTGAACCTCCTGCCGCTTGTAAGGGCTGATCTCGTAACTGTCTATGATATCCTTCGACGGCTGCATATACTTCTTTATAGTCCCTTCGGAAATAGTCAGCAAAACCTTGCCGCCACACTCAGGGCACTCAGCTGTCTCCTTACCGGAAGGAGCAATCGTCTGGCTGGAAATCGGCACACGCCTGAACTTCTCGTTACAGTCGACACACCGCATCTTCTGACTGGAGAAACTACGCAGATTTCCTTTAATATCAGGAATAAAATGTTTCTCAAGCAGAAGTTCAGCAACAGCATCCTCATCAACAGCTTTAACTTTCTCACCCAGTCCAAGCTGGGCAGAAGTCTTCTCACTCATCTCATCCAGTGTAACATACTCCGACTGGTTTGGACCATTCTCAACTGTAGATGTCTCGTGTGTATAACCGTGCTGGAAAGGATCATCACTATGAACAATATCCTCTCCAATCTGGATTTCAGTTTCAATATTCCACGGCTTCTTGTACTCCAGACTCTCCTCATAGAAACTCAGAGGATACTCATCAACAGTTTCAGTCGCCCAGGCCTCGTCATCCACCTCGTCAGCGTTCAAAACCGTAGATAAAATCAGAGGAGCATCCATCGTCCTTGCTCCAACCATGTCAGGCAGGAACTGGCGTGAAAAATTCAACAGCCCGTCCATCATAAGCATGATCGCGTCCTCGTCTCCGTCAGCATTTCTTCTCTTCGCTGCATGCCAGTAAGGATGTGCATAGATCCCCTTGGCATCTGTAAACCCAATAATACGGCCTACTGTTCCTCCTGATGTGTGAGGGGCTAGCCCAACTACAAGCTCACCTACGAGATCCTCCTTTTTCTCAAAGTCGTAGAATGATTCAAGGCCGTAAAACTCCTCCAGAAGATCGTCGATGTAGTCTCCAACTCTTTTCATGTAGTCTCCTGCGGAAAGCGTGTTATCAGAATCAGGAATCACGATGTCCTGTGGCTTGAGCTCCAGAACCTGATCCTCATTTTCGAGAGTATTACCGTCTTTATCCTCAGTGTAACCTATATCCCTCAATCTCTCGACAGATACACTGATCTCCTTTGGCTTGAAATGAGTCATAGGGATATCCGAGGCATCGTAACGAACAGTCGCATCCTTATTCACGTAAAGACCGTGCTTCTGTCTCAAAAGTCCTTTTTCAATCGGTTCAACGTGTTTATGCTGAGACGTCATACCTCTGAAACTTTTCAGAAGCTCTGGAGGATGTCTCATGCCGAGGTTTTCCATTGACGCATCCATCATCTCTCTGACGTCGATTTCTGTAGATTTGTATCTGTTAAACCTGTCATTGCCGCATTTACCGCAATTTTCCTGCTCTTCACTGAACTCTTTACCGCAGTCTGTACATGTCCAGACCGGTTCTGCCCCTACATCACACTCCCTGCAGAAGCTGTAATGTGTTATCTCTCCGCATTCAGGGCATCTGTTGTGAATTATCTGTTCATCGACTACTCCTTTTTCGCCATGCATCTTCTGATTGTATGATGCCGAAAGATTTCTCATCCGTCCTCCTTCTTCCTTTCCACAGGGGAAAAGCAACTGAGGATCCCCATTCAAGGTTCGCTTCTCGGCTTTCTCGGGACGGCCCATCCTCGCTCCAATATAGTGTGGAGCCTGCTCACGAACTTTGAAACCAGAAACTTCTTCTATAAACTCGGGAATATCTTCAGAACTTTCTATACTTTCAACTGCATTATCTCTTCCTCCTTCAATATCCAGTAAAGTCTTTATAGTCTCCAGCTCCTCTTCTCTGACTTTCACTTGATCCTCTTCAACCTTGAACTGGGCGAGAATATCTTCAAGACATTTCCTGGCCTTAGGAGATTCTATCACCTCCTCAAGGAGATCCTCGTACAGCGCCCTGAATTTTTCCGGAGTAGTTTCAGTCCAGTGATGCGTCCACTTCGGATGAATAGGTACTCCCAGAGTCTCGGAAATCTTGAACGATTCTTCAGGTGTCGGATGTCTATCAGTGAAATCTCTGCCAAGCTTGATATCCTGCTCTTCAAGCTCCTTTTCAAGCTCTTTCTCCCACCACTCGCTTACGTAAGGTGATGGAAGGAGTTTTTTCCCGTTCTCTATAAACTCTCCAAAGGGAACAAGAATATCACCTAAGAAGAGAATCTCTTCAACCCTATTCTCTATCTCTCTTGCTTCTTCACGCGTCTCCACTTCCCTTACCTCTCCGCTTTCAAGACGGACAACAGGAGGATGAATAGAATCGCAGGGAGTGCCTACAGTAGCTTTACCCGGGTACTCGATCTTCATTTGTGTCCCTATCGCCAGGAAACGCTGGGTTATCTCCATAGTTGCTGGATGGAAGCTGGAAGCTGCTAAGCCGTTAGTCCTGGAGTGACCATATCTTAATCTGAAACCTCCTTTCCTGCCAGGGTGGGCGAAAATAGGCCTTCCTGCTGTTAGAGATCCAAGATACTTGTCACTTGGAGTGTATTTTGATTTCTCATCATCTTCTCCATCTTCATCCGAGTCATCGTCTCCCGAGTGAAGTTCCTTCTGTAAATCAAGATACTCTTCAACCCAGCTCCAGTGTTCAAGCCCGAACTCCTCCCCCCATTTCTCGATACGCTTCTTGATCTTTGGAGCCTTCAATGGAAGCCCGTCAAGATATACAAGACACATTCCTCCTCTGATCTGGTTGGTTTCAACCCTCTCAAGATCCTTGTAGTTCGAAACCTCCAGGCTTTCCGTCGGAGAGCCCGTTACCTCCACAGGAACGTTCTCTGCAATTTTCTCAGTCTCCTCTCTTTCAGGATAATACTGCTTTGCCGTAACACGCGTGTAATAATCGTCTACCTCAGCCGCATAACGCTTTACAACTGTTTCCGATGGTTTGAACCTGTCAAGATCAACGCCTATCCTCACATAATCAGCGAGTAGTGTTGACATGGCAGATGCTGTTCCTCCCGCTGATCTGATCGGCCCGGAATAGTATACTGCAATGTACTCAGTGCCATCGTTGTTCTCTCTTATCTTTACATCTCTTATACCTTCAAGAGGTGCTGTAGTGATTCCTCCTGTCATGTAGGAAACTCCTACTCTTATCCCTGCATTGCAGGCTCTTTCAAGATCGTCAAATTCATAGAAATCTCCCCGCGCGATCTCTCGTGCTATTGAAAAGGCGACTCGTTCATCGTTTTTCCCGTACTCATCCTCGAGCTCACGGATCCTCTCAGGAACACCCTGATCCTCGAGTTCCTCGAACATTGCTGCTATAACAAGGCTTGAAGCCTTTTCCGGAAGATCTCGGGCTACAGGTATGTCGATACGCTGTTCAGGGTCTTTCGACTGATCTCTGGCTTTTTCACCAACCTCGTAGGCTTTGTCGGTCTTATCCTCTATTCTCTCAAAGTATTCTTCAGTATCCATTTCTTTACACCTCTAGAACTGCTTGACCTCTGTATTCCTGTTCTTGTAGTTTACAATCGTGACCTTTCCCGGATCAGGCTCGTGACCAACTCTTTTCTGGAAGTCTGTCTGCGCCTGGAAAGTGGATGCGGCTATCAGGTTGACGCCTTTGTAGCTGTAGAGTGAATGACTGTGGAGATGTCCTGAAACAAAAACATCAGGCTTCTCCTCGATTACGAGATGATCCTCTGCCTCTGGCGACAGCAAGTTAGACCCATAGCTGGGCGCAAGATGTCTGCGCTTCAATAAATCTACCATGACACGGTAAGGCTCCTCATACGCATTTTCACGCAATGATTTTATCTTGTCAATATGTTCATCGAAGCTGTAGCCGTGATACATCAGGTTGGTTATCCCTTTTGACCTGATACCGTGAAGCCTGACGTTCTGCGGATTCCTGACCAGATGAACATTGTTAAAGTCTGAAATTCTTGGTAAGGCTTTTTCTGTAATTTTTGGCTGAGGCTCCGCCAGTCTCGTGATGTCGTGGTTTCCAGGGCCTATCAGGACCTGTATATCTTCCGGTACTTTCTCAACCCAGTCCTCAAACATCTCGTACTGCTTGTAGATGCTGTTAACTTCTAGTTCATCTTCCTGGTTCGGGTAAACACCGACACCCTCTACCACGTCACCAGGCATTACAAGATAACCAATATTTGAAGCTTCAGATGTTCCAAGCCACTTTGCGAAACGATCCAGCCTGTCGTGAAGTGTGTCCTCCGAGCCTATATGCAGATCTGATATGTAAGCGGCCTCGACGTTGTCCTTGGTCTTGGTCACGCCGTCAGGTATCGGGAGATCAGGCCTCACTACAGAGTTAGCGTAAACAATATCTCCGCCCATACTCCCTGCAACACCTATCATCTCATCCTGGACAATTCTGTCTCCATCACGCTCGTCGACAAGCACCTTGAACGTTCCTGTCTTGTCCTCTATGGAAACAATATACTTTCCGGAGTTAGTCGAGTATTTATCCTTCACAAGACCTATGGCAGAGGCCTCATCTCCCTCACTCCTTCTTTCAAGCCTCTTGATAGAGGTAGCTGACCTCAATTCTGATCTACGCATCAGCAGTTTCTTCATCCTATCATAACGATCATTGTAGTATCCAAGAAACTCTGGAACATCTTTCTCCGAGTTCTGGACCTCGTAATCATCCATGATTTCGACTTTCGTGTCCAGTTCATCTCTCCTGCGATCATCTCTCAGCTTGACTGTCTTATCACTCTGGAAGTGGTTTGAGCGGTTGGAGTAAATCTCCTCGTCTACAGAATCTTTTTCCTGCGTCTCTTCATCTGTTCTATCATTATTTACGGCTTCTTCGTCAATTTCCACAGTTTCCGCGTCTTGAGTCTCCTGTTTGCTGGACTGGTCCTCGATTTGAGCTTCCTGTTTCTGGATCTGAGCTCCTGAAGACGTCTGGACTTCTGTCTCAACTTCTTCCTGAACCTGTCCTCCCTGAGAACCTACAACAACTTTCTGCGACATTCTCTCCCGGATCTGAGTGATCATATCATCGGAAATATACATCGGTGCCGCAGGAAGCTCTTCAATCCTCTCAAGATCTTCCTCCGTTATTATCTCGGCTGCTTCCTTGCCGACCATACATCCTTTCTTCGTCAGCTGTTTGACTGCTTCTTCATTCAACTAGAATCCTCCCTCCTTGCTTTTCTGTTTTCATTGCTTTTTCTGATACTGAATCAACCCCCCTCAAGGTCTGAAATACTAAAGGTAAAACTTCTCCTCAACCAACTCCTCGATCTGCTCCCTGATATTCTGCGAAAGATCAACGCTGATCTGTCGCGTCCTTCCGT
>ERZ1034547.1-NODE-1-length-108618-cov-5.912760_pt1 | contig 108618 bp, 140 predicted proteins | sample MGYA00520642_ERZ1034547 | MGnify/ENA primary metagenome ERZ1034547 (study PRJEB33760, sample SAMEA4777713) | hypersaline lake metagenome | biome: hypersaline environment; feature: brines | place: Spain | collected 2012-08 | depth 0 m ... | reverse complement strand
CTTTCAAACGTGACATATTCAGTATTACCTCGTAAACTTATCCAATCTCACAAAACGAGAAACTTGGTTTATAATAGCAAAAGTGCGTGGAACTTTTTTAAACGTGACTCGCAGGAATAAGAGTCTTCAGACAAAAAATTTTCGGAATTCAAAGCACCCACTGCAGATCAGATTCCGGCTTTCCATACTCAAAACCTGCTGTAGCCCAGTTTCCATTATTGCGCCAGTTGAAACTGTAGAAAACACTCATATCCTCGCCTGAATCAGCACCATCCACACCGTCTCCATCCAGATCATCGCCATCACGTAGAACAGTAAATTCATCGCCTCCCTCGAGCGACTCGCCAAAAATACTTCTGTTCTTCTTGCCTACTAGAATAGAATGATTGTAAATCCCTCCATCAGCCTTCAGAGTGAAATTTCTATCGTCGTCCGCCAACTTGAGAATTTCCGTGTTAGACGAGTTTACAGTACTCTCAATAACTTCAAAGGTTATAGTCTCATTTTCTCTATCGTAGGAAGAAATGTTGAATTCTAGTTTTGGTGTATCGGTGCACAGATGCTCATGCAGCTGATCTGCATCCTCACGTGCGGAATTTTCCAGGCGGTCACAGAGTCTCTCTTCCGATTCCGGCGAACACTGACTGTAATACCAGGGCTCCGGAGTCGGTCCACAGCCACCGTAAACATATGCATGACAGGTATTAGTTACCGGGTTTTCAGCGGAATGCGCGCTCCACGCCACGCACGAGAACTGACCCTGAAGGTAAAAAAGCCCGGCGCTTCCTGAAACCAGGAAAACTGCCAGAACTGCTAAAATCTTGAGGTAACCGGTCTCAATTCCACGCCATGAAACAGCAGCTAAGAGACTTACAAAAGATCCCGAGAAGAAAAATCCGAGGAAAACCGGGAAACTCTTGTTGTTTACAGAGAAGATGAAAGAAAGCAAGACTCCTGTCAGGAAAATTCCAAGGAAAACTCGATCCTCTACAAGTTCTTCAGATTTTTCCCGAAAATTCACATCGAAAAATTCTCGAAGCCGGATAAAAATTTTCGGTTCTCCACAGGAATTTTTCGCACAGGGAGTCTAGATTCTCGAATCTATCTCAGGTCTATTTTCTTTCAGTTTGAAGAGAACTATGTCCTCCGTGTAGTGGCAGAAATCCTTTACTGCGACGTACTGCTGGCGGTACCTGAGCTGGATCTGGTCGCCTGAGTCCAGGCCGGAAAAATTTCCATTGGCATCTTCAAGGCCTTTTATCGTGATGTTCATAGGCTTCAAAGGAAAATTTCCCACTGCTTTCTGTGAATTATCCGTAGATGCGATCAAGCCGGTTCTGGAAGTACGGTTGCCTGATCTGATGACAGGAAACTTTTCCGGACCGTTGCCTTCAAATCCTCTCAGACTGATTTTCTCCAGGTAAGTGGAGTTAATGTTTTCCGCCGTCTCTATCTCCAGTCTCGCAGTCTTGTTCTCCGGGAAGTATTCAACTTCTCCAAAACTGATGGAAAATTTTTCAGAGACCGTGCAGTCCTCTCCCGTAGTTATTCTATCATCGAGATCAGATCCTGCGAAACTACTGGATTGAAGAAAAATTACGGCAAAAGCACATAAACACAGGAAAATTACTCCTGACTGAAGTCTCCGATCATTCAGGAAATCGGATCCTCTCATACAGCAAGAATTGCAGTTCTCAGGTTAAAAAATTCTTCAAGCCTAAAATTTTTCTCACCTTGATCGAAAATTCAGGAAAAATCAGGTATCTTCCGTGAAAACTGAGTCGCCGCCTGTGGCGTCCTGGATCTCACGCATCAGTTCTTCAAGGATTCCGGCCGGAAGTGTAATTTTTGCGTAGAAGTATTCTGAGCCCCACTGTTCTTCCTCTAGATCGGCTTTCTGCTGGAGAATATCGTATGCTTTCCCGGATTTCTCGTTCGGGATTTTCACCGCCATCGTTTTTTCCTCAAGTGATACAGGAATTATTGGTTTAATCATGTCGACTGCTTCCTGGAATTTTTCCTCAACGTCGTTGAGTGCCTGTATGTGGAATCCTGCTTCCTCCAGCGCGTTTTCGATCCTGTTCGGCGGATGAGGATTCTCGGTCTGCGGGTTCTTGACGCGTCGAGCAATCATGTTTACGACTTGTTTGTATTTTTCTTCACGCATCTCAGCCTTTTGATCTGTTGTCAACTGCATTTCTCCTTTTTCAAAAATTTCCTCTGCAGCCTCCATTATTTGTTTGGTGCCGAATTCTGCTTCAAGTTCGTCGGCGGAGGCTCTTTCTCCTGCTCCGGCGTCCGTGAAGATTTCCTGTACAAACAGGAGTCTCTGGATTTCGTGTTCCTTTCCCTCGAGTTTGGATTCTTTCGCTAGGTCCGGGTCTACAAGTATCTCGAAGTCTTTGCCGCCTGAGTAGGAGATTGTGATTGCTTCCGACGTATCCATAGAATTCTTTCTGGAGGTAGAAAGTTAAACAAGTTTCCGTTCAATGTGCTCCCGGATCTCGCTGAAGTTTTTCACTCTCAACGAGTTTTCACCGATTTTGGCGTTCATGTTGTACGGCCTGTCGAAAAGAAGGATTTTCATGCCGTTTCCAATGTATTTCGGTGAGTCGTCGATCAATACGTCGTAGTCCATATGCGTCTTGGTTCCATCGACGATAAACGAGTCAAATTTTACGCCTTTTTCTTTCAACCAGTTTTTCAGGACTTCCGGTTCTACATCGCCTCTAGCCGTGACTATATCCACAGTATGATTCTCTGATAATTTTTCGAGCTCCCCGGGAATTTTTTCATCCGTCAGTGGAATTTCTCTATTTTTCCAGTTTTTCCTGGCGAGTTCGTGGAATTTTTCCACTGAGAAAGGTGCTTCGTCGAAGTAGTAGGAGTTGAGGTCCTCGAACCTGTGTTTTATTCCTTCCTGTTTCTCAAGTTCTTCCAGAAAAACTGTGTGTATGTCGGCTAGTGTGCCGTCGAGGTCGACTGCGATTCTCATTTTTCTCTAGAAATTAAGGGAAAAAGTGATATGTAGAAGGAAATTTTTTGTGGAGTTTTTATACTCCGAGGCCTGCGTCTTCTAGGTCTTCAGGTGTCATTCTCCTGAAGTTTTCCTCTTCGTCGACTACTGAGAGCTCGATGTTCTCGGTCTCGATGTCGTCTTCGCCGACTTTGAGAGCCTCTACAGCCAGTTCAACGGCTGATTCCTCGTCAAGACCTCCCTCCCAGTTCTCTTCTAGGTGTTCTTTTGCGTCTTCGCCGCCTTTTCCGATGGCGATTGCCTTCCACTGGTTGAGTGTTCCGGATGGGTCTGTCTGGTAGACTCCAAGCTGTCCGTCCTTGATTCCTCCTGTGATCGTGGAGACTCCGTAAGGTCGGACTCCTCCGTACTGTGTGAACTGCTGGCATCTGTCCGCTACGAACTTGGAGAGTGTGAAGATCGGGATCTCCTCGTCGTAAGTCATCAGATGCTTCTGTGCCTCGTTTCTTGCTTCCTCTACAAGATTTCGTCCGTCGGCGACAAGTCCTGAGGTCGCGACTCCGAGATGGTCTTCGATCTTGAAGACTTTTTCAGGGTTTCTTACGCCGAGAGAGTTGGTCTTCCTTGTAGCAGCCAGGACGACTCCGGTATCGTAGACGATTCCAAGTGCTGTCGCTCCTTTCTTGACAGCTTCTTTAGCGTACTCTACCTGGAACAAGCGTCCATCAGGTGAGAAGATTGTTTTACCACGGTCGTACTGTGCCTGCTGAGGATTAGTCATCTGCATTATCAATAATCACCTATTCGTCAATTTAGAATTCAACAAAAATACAAGAGGCTCGAAGATTTATTAACCTGACGAGCGTACCTGCTGGAAAAAATTCTCTCACAGAACTTTCACCAGAACCATCCATTCAACCAGGAGGAAAACAGCTGTGACAAATCCTGCGAAAAGGAAGTTCAGGACACCGTAGCGGATCAGATCAATCCTGTCAGGAAAAATCATCTCATTTTTCATCTCCGGAAAGTTTTCAAGTTCCTCCGATCTCTGGATGCGCATCTCCTCGAACCAGATCAGGCCGGCCAGAGCCCCGATAGACGTAACGTAGGTCCCGATGTTCAACCCGACAAGAGCGGCCTGAGTTAAAATTTTCTCGGCAAGGAATCCAAGCTCCAGTTTCGGCAAAATCTCACTTATGATCGCGGCAGACGGAAGATCCAGGAACATGTTAACCAGTATTCCTGATCCGAAGATTCCTGTGAAAACTGTCGCGATTTTACCGGAGGAGAAAAAGTTCTGGAGGAACGGCACGAGATCAGTGTTGACAAATCCTGTCCGGGAGAACTGCTCCGCGAAGATGAAAAACGTCATACCGAAGAAGAAAATCCCGTACGGCAGGTTTCCCAGCGGCTCACGGATTTCAGTTTCATGTTTCCCGGAAAAATGCCAGTAACCCAGGGAGATCATGATAGCGGGTACAGCGCACCACAGCAGAGAGTAGTTCAGGAAAGTTACTGCGGCCACGAGTGCGACGAAAAACCCAAAAATCAGGACCCAGTCACGCATCTGATCTGTGAAACCTGGATGCGGGTTTACATCAGGAACAGAGTAACTTTGCTGTAACTCAATGTCCGACATTACAGAAAATTTTTCCGACTGTAATATTTTCGTTAAAATTTTCAGAAGCAGGAAAGAAGCCAGAAACGCGACGAAAGCCGGTAAAACCATGAGGAAAAAGTACGAGAAAAAATCCAGACCCGCAGATTCTGCGATTATCAGGTTTGTCGGCGAGCCGATCAGCATACTCATGGAAAGCGTGTTGGCAGCGATGAACTGCGAGAGCAAAATTAATTTGGTATTTTTGATCCCGGCCCGGAAGCATATCGAGACTATTATCGGAGTCAGGACATAGATCACGATATCATTGGATGTGAAGAAAGTGACTGCTGAAGTCAGTACGAACATGTACAGGATCAATTTCCCGGTTTTCCCATTTCCTTTTTCGACAATCCTGTACGCCAGGTGACTGAAAAATCCTGAAGCTCTGAGTCCTTCCGCCATGACGCCGAAAGAGAAAATCAACGCGATTATACCAAATTTCTGGGTGAAAGCTGTCTGGACAGCGGAAAAACTTACTACTGAGAAGATCAGGGTTAAGGCGAGTGCGATCGGAGGTATCCACCAGTGCCGGTCGACACCATATTGTTCCCGCAGTCTCTGTTCCCAGTTAAACCGGTGTCTTTTCACGATCAGGATCACTGAGAGAACATTCAGTGCAATTATTGTCGCTGCTACTGGGAGATCGGGCATTGCTTACGTGGAGTTTTTCATCTGCCGTGTTAAAACACTTTTTTCTGGTTTCGGGAGTTAATGTTGCGCTGTAACAGGTTTGTTCCGGTGTAATATCAGTCAAAAAGAATTTGGACTGTATATATTACGTGTCAAAACAAAAAAATAGGCCTGGAGGATTCCCTGGTGCTCTGGAGCAGCCGGGAATTGCTGGAGAGCTTGGGAATATCTCTGATAGCGAAATTTACAGGCGTATTATTCATGAAGCAGAGCCTGTTGAAACCCATGTACACAGTAGTTTTTCTGATGGCCGCGCAAGCTTCGAGGAGATTATACAGGAGTTTTTCGATCTTGGATTACCAAGCGGAGGTATATCAGATCATGTCAACGGTCTGGATGAAGATAAAAACTACAGTCCGCGGACATCAGTAGTGGAGTCTAGGGACCTGGATTTTCTTTCATCTGGTGTCATAGCCAGATACAACAGCGGTATCGGTCTAAAACAATCTGATGATGAAGAAGTAATCCGAAAAAGATACGGAGATAATGGTGAGAATATTCGTAGAGCGCCTGGACGAGTTGAAATTGATGAAGAGTTCTGGCAGGAAGTTCCTATGGATCAACAGGAACTTATGAAGATGATTCTGAGTCTCAGGCAGATCGTCGTAAATGAATGGCTGGAGGAAGTGGAGACAGAGCTCGGGGAATCAGATGTATTCAACCAGAGATATACACATGCAGTCTCCGAGGATCTGGAGAGTTTTGATGAAGATCTCGTGGATTTCAGGCGTACAACTCCTGAGAATGAGATCCCTGTTCTTGAATTCTCTACAGGGATAGAACTTGACTGGAATCCACCTCTAGGCATAGAGAAAAATAATTCAGAGCGAGAAAAACGACACTTGGCTGAAGGATATGCCTCAGAACTCCAGGATTTCCTGGATTACATGGAACAACCTGACCAAGGAATGCCTCAAGATGTAAACATCGATCACGTGATAGGCAGCGTTCACGACGTAAACGTGGGCTACGAACCATATTATGTCAAGAAAGAGGAAAATTTCGAGGATTTGACGCAGAGAGAACTGGTTGACGTTGTCGACACATACTTTGAGAAAATGTATCTCATGATGGAGTATGATGATATATTCGACAAGCTTGCACATCCATCTCTAATAGAGAGAAACCAGGTTTTGATGGATGCTGTCTCTGAAAAAGCTGAAGAAGAACTGGATCGAGAGATAAAGAATTGTTTGTTCTTTCAAGCGGAGAAAGAAAATTCATTCTACAAGACCTCCACTGGAATTCCTGAATACTGTGTAGAGGAGATCTACGACTTCAAGAAGAGAAACCTCTTGCTCAGAGACTACTACCGGCCTCTGATCGAAAAACTCAAGGAAAATGACATAACTCCGGAAATCAACGGTAAAGGTCTTGAGAGGCAGGAAACACCTTCAGAATTCTGGCACATGATTCTTGAAGAGGAAATGAGCTATGAGATCGGAAGCGACTCACACAGGGAAAAAGAAATACTGAATAGAAGGACAAAGATAAGCTAAAAAATTCAAATTTTCAGTTCATACGTCCTCTAGCAAGTGACCGGGCTTTAACACTGCTATCTCGATCTTCAATCACCTTTGAGGCCGTTCTATCTCCTGTATCTTCATCCACGACTTCTCCATTGATTCCAAGCCCCAGACAGAGGCACGCGACACGATTAGCGCCGTGTTCCTTCAGTTTTTCAGTTGCATGGAGAAAAGAAGCGCCGCTTAAAGTAATGTTGTCCACGAGAATCACGTTTTTCCCGTCTAAATCATCTACATCGATCGAGCCTTCGAGGTTGACAACTTTCTCACTGAAACCCTCTATTTCATGGTTGTCGCTGATGTTCCTGGTTCTTCTGACGACCTGCCGTTTTTCTAAATCCTCCTGATCAGCACACTGCTCTACAATATCCTCAAGATTCGAGTTAACATCGTTCTTGGTGCTTGTAGGGTACAAACTGATGATATCCCAGTCAACACTGTCCTCAACAAAAACCTGGTTTATCAGTGAGGAAAATTTTTTGCTGTATTTCTTCTTGAGATCTTCGTCGCCGTAGACGTACAGCCAGACAAGTTCACGTGAAAACCTGTCCTCACCACATCCTTCACGCCGGTAATAATCAATTCCAAAGACATCAGCTCTTTCACTATACTCATCTGACTCCAGTGCACGATACAGATAACTGCTCATAAACAACCACAATAGGCAAATATCCTATTTAAGCATGTATACACAGAAACAAAACCATGCACAGAAACAAACCAGAAAACCAGGAAAAAACAGCTCCAGAAAAAAGCCTTTTTTAGAATACAACATTATCCAAACACATACAGGAAAAAAACTTGCTCCACTAGCTCAGGGGTTAGAGCACCGTCCTTATACGGACCTCACACAGAAAAACGTGCCGCAAGGCCTGTGTGTTGCCTCAAACAAAAAATTCCAGCTCAGCTGGTGTCTTAAGCTAGGCGGCGGTCCCGGGTTCGAATCCCGGGTGGAGCAACTGGTTACCACAGATTTTATAGAAAAATCTGTTTCGAGCAGTGATTCCTACAGAATCCTGCGACGCTCGTTTACCGAAAACCTCAGAGGTTTTCTGGAGCTGAAGACTGATGGTCTTCAATACACGCAAGAAGCCGCGCTCCGGCGGCTTTCAGTAAGATTTTGAACAGTTTTGAAATTACCTATATTTTTATTCATCAAGGACTTCTAGAAGAACTTCATTCCAGTTTCCATCACTTCTAGAAAATTTTAATAGACCTCTATTAATCTCTGTGGTGATTTGATTGAACGTGTTTTCGATTTCCTTTCCTATATTAGGATTATCTCCACTAAGTCGATAAATCCATTCTAAAGCAAACTGTAAGATAATTTCATATTCTTTCTTAAACTCTTCAAAGCTGTAGCGTGTACCATCGGTGAATACAATTTCATTTTCTGCAGTATCAAAAAATACGTTGGCGTGACCCAACTTGTTTCTCATGAATCTTGAGCGGTCTTCTGAAAAAATTGAATCGTTTTGATCCTCAATGATTCCCAGCCCTGAAAGTTCACTTTCAAGATTTCTAGTGGTAAGATGTTCTCCATTCTCAACTTTTTTCTCAAGATATGATATTTGGGATTCTCTTACTCCTTCATTTTGGTAGTATTTTAGCAAATTTTTGGTCATAGTGTCCAAAATTAGCTCGTATATGTTTAGATAAATCCAAAAATAGGCAGTAGACTCAATATTGGGGGTAATACAGTAGGATTTTAGTTCAAGATCATCTGTCAATTCCAGAACATTCATTAGAACTCCAGAAATATTTATGATTTCTTCTAGTCCTGGTTTGGATGCCTTTTCGGTGAAAAATTCAATTATTTGAAGATCGCTATCGTTAAGTTGGTCTCTTTCTCTTTCATCTACTTCTCTGCTGATTTCTGAAAGACCTGATAGGTTTAATGTCTCAGATAGATTATCAGCATAATTTTGGTAGTATTTCCGAGTTGCATTTGGTCCCTTTTCTATAGCTCTATCAAGACCACTTACAAACTCACTCTTCATTACGCCTCTGTGAACGGTCATTTCCTTTGTTTCTAGGAATCTCTCGACAAAATTATCGATGTTATCTGCCACAAATTCCTCTTTTATTTAATTCTCAAATAATTTTTCTCGAATCTTGTATAGTTCTCTGTAGAATTTTGGAAAAACTCTCTGTGTCCATCTGTTGGTAGGAGGTGAATCGAAAATGGGGCTTATGGATATACTCGGCGATCTGGTGCAGAATGTTGTCGCGGGCGTCGTGATGCTGGTATTCGCGATACTGTCGTTCTTCGTGACGGTATTCGTGATCGGTACGGGCGCACAGCTGGCGGGTTACTCGCCTGACGGGAACTTTGCTGTGCTCTCCGCTGCTATCATCGCGGCTGCGACGATTCTCGCAGGTCTGATGAAGGAGTAAAGGATTTTAGATCAATTTTTTCTCTCTCTTTTTTCCTTATTTTTCACTGAGTATTGAAGAGGGAAACAGAGATTTTTGACTTTTTCAAGAGATTGTTGAGGTTTATAGGGAAAGAAATTTAAGTTTTGGCTGCCAATAATGTATTTATGGTGGTTCAGGGTATGTCAATGCGTGTGGATAAGAATGATGGTGTTTTCTACAGGTGTGTACTCCCTGATTGTGACCGGAAGGCTTTTTTCGGTAAGTGTAATGGTTGTGCACGGAGTATAGGCCGGTAAAAATCCTCCACTTCTTGAAATTTTTGTCTACTTGGTCTTCTGTGTGTTGTTTTTATCAAATTCTCTGAGAACCTGTGTTTATGTCTCTGACTGATGGGTTGTTCCATCTTGTTATAGGCCTGGTCACCGGTGCTGTTGGTATTCATTTCGGCGCCCGATATGCTGGAGTTGGTTCGAGCTGGCGTCTGGCAGCTTTCACGGCGTTGATCGGTGCTGTGGTGTGGATGGTTGCCTCTATTTTCATGGGTTGGATTCCACTTATTGGCTCGATTGGAACTTTCGTGGTCTGGCTGATCGCGGTTACAAGGATGTATGATGTCGGCCTGGGTACGGCCTTCGAGATCGCGATTTTTGCCTGGATAATATCCTTTGTCGTTGTGCATGTGGAATCCTTCCTGGGAATCAGGAATGCCACAGCCATCGGAGTGCCATGGGAGTGAAAAAGACAAGTAATTTTCAGTTAACCTATTTTTTATACAGTGGTTTTCAATTCTTCTTTTATGGATAGAAAGGTTTTGAAGACGTATCTCGATCATTTTCTTCCACGGGAGATCATAGGCCCTGTGATCATAGTTTTCTCCCTTGAAGGAGTAATCAGCGGAATTTTCTCGTTGTATGTGCCTCAGGAATTTGAGATACTTAGCTGGGCGATAATATTTCTGTTCTCTGTCTGGCTTGTAGCCAAGTGGGGTACATCAGGAGAGGCAAGTGAGGAGCTTGAGGAAAAGAGTGAGGAAGTCCGTGAAGAAACCTAGTATCCCGGAAAGTTCTGTCTCAGTATATCTCCAGTACGACAGGCAGGTGATCCGAGATTTCCGCATCTATCTTCCTGACCTCTGCGTCCATGTACTCGGGCACCACGAACAGGTTTAGTTCTCTGCTAGGTGATGAACGCGGATGAGTTGCACCTGGTGAAATAACAGTGTATTTCGTGCCCTCAAATAATTTCTCAACCTCTTTTTTCCCGTGGTAACAGTTGAAATCTCCACATAGAATAGCTCTATCCTTTTCGACGAGTTTTTCCCGTATTTTCCTCAATTGTTTCTTCCTGAACCGGTGCATTGTCGGCAGGTGCGCCCCGAAAACTGAAAGATTGTTTTCAGTATTCCTGTACTCCAGAAGAAGTTGCTTGGAACCGGGCTCTAGGAAATTTTTTTCACGTCTCCTTTTCCTGTCGAGCATTGCGTTGGACATGTTACGGAAGACCGGGAAACGTGAGAGAATCTTACCGGGGCCATAATTGACATGACTGTGGTGCTGGTATGATGCGTCAAGTTTTTCCCGAATTTTCTTTATCTGTCCGGAGGTTCTTGTTCTCATGCTTCCCTGGTCAACTTCCTCGAGAGCGATGATATCAGGTTCCTCGTCATTCACTACATCTGCAAGGCGCTTCATACATGTCTCTTCAACTTTTCTGCTCCCCAGGCAGCTCCTCTTCAGGTTCAAAAGATAGTTTGGCAGAGGTTTCTCAAACCCGAGAAAGTAGCCGGTTTTGCATGAGAGAATCTTCATTTGCTGTACATGAGGTTTTGTAACGGCGGTTTTTCAGTCTATTTTCCAGTCCGAGTCCACTCTGTCATAGAAAGTCAGGTAAGCTCCTGAAAGCCGGGTTAACTCGATGTAGCGGTCCCCTGTCTCAGGTCTTTCAATCATACCGGATTCCTTGAGACGCTGCAGCCGCCCTCCGAGGCCGGTGTAGGATAGATCAAGTAAGGATTTGCCATCCTTCAAATCCATCAGGATTTCAAGATCGGTTTCGTCCTCCAGAGATTCCACAGCTTCTCTTGACTCACTGTAGTTGAACCTTGGATAGCCGGTATTTCTAAGTGTTTCCTGGTATTCTGATTCCTCAAGTATCAGGTACTTCATATCCTCGAGATCCATGTCCCGGAGGCACCGGTAAATATTATAAGTTACAGATAATCCCGGAAATTCGAAAAACCACCTACATCTCCCGGAGTCTTTCAATTCTCTTCTCCAACGGAGGATGAGTCGAGAAAAACGAAGCCCTAGAGGAGAACGGATTCGAGAAGTAGAGATGGCTGACGGCCTTGTTGACCTTCATCTTACCGTCCTGTTGCTGAGAAATTTTTTCCAGTGCCGATGCAAGTCCTTCAGGGTAACGGGTCATCTCCGCGCCGGAAGCATCCGCCAGGTACTCTCGCTTCCTGCTCATAGCCAGCTGCACCATTCTCGCAGATATCGGCGCCAGTACTGCCAGCGCCAGCCCGGCTACAGCCAGCCACGGCGGTGCATCGTCGTCCGCACCGAACCACATCGAATGGAGCAGCATCTCGCTGAGAATACTGATCACACCGATCAGAGCCACTGCAACCGTCATGAAAAGAATGTCATGGTTTTTGATATGCGACAGCTCGTGAGCGAGAACTCCTTCCAGCTCGTCTTTATCCAGTTTCTCCAGTGCACCGGTCGTAACACAGATTTTCCCGTCCTCAGGTTTCCTTCCGGTGGCGAAAGCATTGATCCCGGGCTTTTCCTGGATATAAAGCTCTGGTTTCGGAACACCGGATGAGATAGTCAAGCCCTCAACCAGGTCATGGTACTGTTTGTACTCGTTTTCGCTTGCTTCCTTAGCATTTGTTACCCTGAGAATCATCTCGTCGCTCCTGAAATACGAAAACATTACATAACCAACTGAAATCGCGATCCCAATGGATAGAATCAGGAATGGACTGGCTCTCGGTATAAACAGCCTTCCTGTCACAAATATTATCGACAGAAGTATCAATGGGACTATAAACAAGAGTGCGTAGCTTTTCCTGCGGTTCCAGGTGATCTGGTCTTCAAGCATCATTTTTCTATTCTTCTCCCGAGAAATCTACTTCAGGCAGTTCCTTATCAGCTGTCTCGATCTCCAGCTGATCTCTCTCGGACTTTCCAAAGATATTTGCAAACATAACTGCTGGGAATGTCTCTATAGCATTGTTGAACTCCATGATGGAGTCGTTGTAGTGCTGTCGTGCGTAAGCGACCTTGTTCTCGATACTTGAAAGCTCCTGCTGAAGCTCCTTGAAGTTTTCACTGGCTTTCAGATCAGGGTAGTCTTCAGCTACTGCGAAAAGTGATTTAAGCGCCTGTCCCATCTCATTGCCTGCCTTTGCTTCCTCCTCAGGGCTTTGAGCGTTCATCATTTTTTCTCTGGACTCGGAGACCTTGTCCATAACATCTCTTTCGTGCTCCATGTATCCCTCGACTGTCTCGACGAGGTTAGGCACGAGATCTGCTCTTTTCTTCAGCTGGACGTCTATCTGAGCCCATGCGTTGTCCACACGGTTCTCCAGCTTCACAATCTTGTTGTAGTAGTAAATCGTCAATAGAAATGCCAGTACTACCGCTCCGATCACGATGTTGGTAACAAGCGCCATACCGGAGAATTATACTCCAGATTTATAACTGAACTCGGAAAATACGATAGAAGTAAAGTTTATAAGACATAAGGTAAAGTAAACTTTACATGAAATCTGTTTCGGATTACATAGACGGGCGGAAAGCATACTTTATCGTTTTGATACTGGGGATGATTTCTTCAGTTGTAACCTTTAATATCGGTCAGGAGCTGGTTTCAGCTGGAATAATAGTGGCTGCGGTGGTTTTGATGTTTTTTATCAAGAGGAAGAGTGATAGGCCGGTGTTAGATGAGAGAGATATCGATCTTGCGGAGGAATCAACTCACCAGGCGGTTATGTGGACAGGAGCTTTCGGCGGAGTCTTGATGATCTTTATCTCGATCGGCATGGGTCTCGGCCGCTGGAGTTACTCGGACTGGATCGCGCCTTACTACCTTTCATGGAGCGGGATCGTGACCCTGGCGATTGGAATCGAAGTACTGAAGCGCTACAAGGTGATAGAATAAATCAATCTTGTAGAGAATCTGAAACACGTGAAAAAGAATGTCTTGAGTTTCAAGCAGAACTTCATGTGGTTGACCGGCGGACTAGTCGGGATGCTGGCTGTACAGAGATGGATAATGCCTGAAGCCGGTCTTTCACCTGCTGTACTGATTGGAATCCTGATAGGAGGGAATATCGGCGCATACATGAGAAATACTTCCAACATGGGGCGCGAGTTCGATGAGAGGGACAGGAATAACATGGAGGAATCCATGTCCTGGGGATTCATGGCTGCGGTGACTCTGCTGGGCCTGGATCTTCTTGAATCCGTAAGTTTCACGAGCAACGAGATTTTACTTGGATCTGCGGCAGCTGCACTTGCAGTAATTCTCGTAAGAGAACTCAAGCAGACAGGCCTGAAGGAGATGATCTACCGTGGATAGAGAAGACGTGCTACCGGCACGGATGAACGCGCTCTGGTTCACGTACGTCGCATTGTTCCTATCTTCGTTACTGCCGAACTTCGGAACGGAACTCGATCTTTTGCAGATTTTCTCAGGTTCAGCAGGTTTTGTTGTTCTCGTGAATCTCTGGGCGTTTTACAGGGAGAAACCTATAATCGATGAGCGCAAGGAGAAACTGGTTACCGAGGCGATGGCCTGGGCTTTTGTAACAGTCTCATTGCTTCTGGTCGCGGCAGGAACCACCAGTGATGATCTTACAAGAGAGCTGATCCTTGATACTGCGGAGATGGGTCTCTGGACCTGGCTGATGGTCTTCTCTTTCAAAAATCTTTACCAGCGGTATGGAAGTGATGGAAACTGAGTTATATGGACGAGATTTTCACAGGATTCAGGAGTGCAGTAATAGTTTTTGTACTTCCGGCCTGGATGCTGGCGACAGGATTTTTCATCTGGGAAGGCATGTATCTCTACGCAGTTCTGATGATATTTTTTGCCTGTATCACAGGTTACGGAGTTTACAGAAATTTTGACAGATTGTTGAGAGAAGATAAAGTAGATGATGAGCGGATGAAGCAGGTCAACCGGAAGTCAGGTTCATCGGCATTCTGGGCTATGCTAAATACTTCGCTGATACTGATGGTCTTCCCGGAACTGTTTACCTCGGTCCTGAAAATCGGAAGAACCACGTTCAACAGTTACAGCCTTCCATCAGTAGTCACGATAGGATTTATATCCTACTTCGTTTTTAGAGCTTACTACCTTAGATACGGGGTTGAAAACGAGTTCTGGAGGTTCGACTAGAAAATGAAGAGAGGTGATGAAAGAGAAAACAGGATCCATGCAGAAAGCTCGAGAAACGGATTTATCGCCCACACATTTGTTACAATGAGCCTCTGGGCTCACAACCTTATTTACACGGACGAAGTTTCATGGATTCTCTACCTTGTGGCTTTTGGACCATTTTTCATCTTCGTGACATCCATGATTTACTATCACTGGAAAGGCCTGGAAAACAGTCTAAGCCTATCAAACCTGAGGTCAAAATAGGCTTATGGAGATCAAAAACAGACTGAAAGTCTACCGGGCGAAAAAGGATATCACGCAGAAAGAACTGGCAGTAGAGCTGGAAGTCTCCCGTCAAACCGTAAATGCTATAGAAACCGGGAAGTACAGTCCAAGTCTCGAGTTAGCGCTGAAGACAGCGAAATTTTTCCAGGCAGAGGTAGAGGAAATCTTCTACCTGGAAGAAAACGATACATGAACGGGAAAACTGGAAAAAATTGAAATTCTGGAGTTAGAAGAAAAGATAAAGAATTAGATGGAGGAATTATCTGACCTGTTCGTGCTCAGGTTCTGAGGTCCTACCGGCGGTCCTGTTTCACGCTCCTCAAGAGGCAGGTAGGTTATGGAACCATTGCTAACACGTTCCTGCAGTCCCTGATAGCCGAAGCAAATGGTTTCGGACGGATTATCCCTGTCGAAAATGTTCAGCTGGATAAAGTACTCGCATGCGACAAGAGAATTTTCATCCAGTTCCTCGAGGCTTCCGGCGTTTCCAAAGATGTTTGTCATTTCCCCTCTATCGTTCAAATGGATGATCAGGTTTTTCCCCTGCGAGTCGAAGGCCCTGAAAAAATCAGGTATTCTTTCAGGAGGATAAACTGTGTTATTGCCCCTGTATTGAATAAGTGATAGTTCAGAGGAAGTCTGAACGGATTCAAAGCCAGTTTCATTGATCTCTTTGTTTTCCCGGTTGTTTAAACTTTCAACCGGTGTGCATTCTACCTGTGAAACTCTTTCCCCTCTCAGGAGTCCTCCTCTTTTGATGTACTGTCTGCAGATCTCTGTTGTATTTTCATTGAGCTGTGAGAAAGAGTTTACGTTGCCGAAAATTTCCGATGTTTCATCTCCAAAGGTCATTCCAAGATAGTTGTCCTGTCCGTCAACTGCGTACACGGATTTCAGAGTCCTTGCCGGTTGCAACAGCTGTACTCTCTCATTTCCACCCGTACTCTGCGCGGACACACCGGTAACTATGGCCAGCAGAAAAACCGTCACGATAACAATTTTCGTATTCATTTTCTGTTTCACCCAGCAAACTCCTTACACATTAACTGAAGTAACCTTTTTTGCGGTAAAACATCTACAAGAATGCATTTACTGCGATCCAGGTTGCACAAGTTTTAATTGCGGTACGGAACTAATTTTTTGATGATGTTTTCAAAGGTTGATGAGTTACTTGACAGCGGAGAGGAGCTCCAGAGAAGCGTAAACCCGTCTGCGTTTGATACAAAATATGTAAGGTCTATCCTGGCTGCAGTAGTTCTGTTTCTGGGCGTATCTGCACTCCTTGCTGCAAATACTATTTTTTCACTAGGTTTGAGTAATTTGATGTTGGTTTTGCTGTATATACTGCCTGCTGCTTTTCTCTTGAAGAGTTCTCTGGAGCGAAGGCTTGTGATGTACCATTTTACCGATCGTGAGATAATAGAGGAGGAAGGGTTCTTCAACAAGGACTTCAACAGTATCCCCTACGAGAGAATCCAGGACGTGGTGCTTGATGAGGAAATTGAGGAGAGAATTTTTGACGTAGGAGATCTTCATATCAGGACAGCAGGTACAGATAACTCAGAACAGGTTCTAAACGGTTTAAGAGACCCAGAGTCCTACAAGGTTGTTGTAGGACGTAGATCTTCAAGTACAGCAGGAACTACCGGGAAAAGTTCTTCAGGTAAATCGGGTGATTCAAACCCTGTCGATGCCCAGGCACTGGAAGAGGAGCTTGAAAGAGTTGAAAACCAGTTGGAAAGACTGGACAAGAGAAGTAACATGCAGGCTCTCAGCAGCAGTGAAAAACAGCGATGGTACAAGCTTGAAGGCCAGAAAGAGCTTATTGAAAGACTGAAGAAGCAGGAGGAAAAGGTCACGGACTCGGGAATAGATCTCTGAGAATTCTCACAGAATATCATCCAGAACGTCTCAACTGACCAGGGCACACGGTTTTAAATCGAGTACCAGACAAATCTATGGTATGGGTTCGCCGTTTGACGATGACCACATGGAGGCTGCTGGAAAACTTCAGGAAGGCTCCGACGAGATGATGAAGTATTACAAGCAGTGGAAAGATAGTATAGCCGAAGAAGCTGTTTTTGACGACAAGATGAGAGAGCTCATCGGTCTTGCAGCCGCTGCATCCACACAGTGCAAGTACTGTGTGCATACACACGGCCAGAAAGCAATCAACCACGGAGCCACGAAGAAGGAGATTGCACAGGTAGTTCAGATTGCCTCACAGGTCCGTGCAGGGGCAACAATGAGCTACGGACTGGAATCACTTGAATACGCCGACGAAGAATAAACCAGGTCTTTTACGGAGACCGGAAGTAAGGCTTCGATCTACTGAAAACTTTATCCAGAATTTTTTCTCCAAAATCTGTGTCGTGACGCCTGTCTAGCTGCCGCAAAAGCTCGCGGCGCCGCTCACCTACCTCAACGGCCTGAAGCACTCCGTCGCTAGTCAATTCTGGTGTGAAAAGAGCAAGATCCAGAAGGTAACTGTTTTCCTCACTGAGTTCATCTTTTTCAATCATCTCATCGACTTTTTCCTCGAACCTCTGTGAAAGATTTCTCTCGCCTGTTTCCTGCGTGAAAAATTTTATCGCGTTCTCCGGATAGCCGAGGAATTTTCCACTGGATTCCTGTGTGTAGTACTTACTTTCCTCATCGACTTTCTCCAATAAGTCGAAGTACTGTTCATCCAGCGTGATGTAGTACGTCATGTGAATCTCGGACTCGAAGCTCTGGTACTCCAGGTCGAAATCTTCACAGAAATCCTCCAGTAATTCTTCCTTGGACTCGTCGACAAACATCACGTTCGCACCCGGCTTCTCACCGATCAAAAGGAAAAGCAAAGAAAGCTGTGAATGCGTGTCGAACCTGACCGGAAACCTGTCGAAAAAATACTCTTCAAGCTTCCCGATATCAAGATCCTCCATTTCCGGATCAGAATTCATGAAAAATTTTTACCAGGCCAAGTTCAAGTCATTTTCCCGGAGCAGACGCAAAAAAGAGTAACTGGATGAATATTCCCGAAATTTTCTGGAACGTGGCTGGAAAATTTTCTTATACAGGCGTTCAAAAACTTGTGCTATGGGAGAGATTCTCGGCCAGATGGTGATGACCTCGATAAGTGTGGTCCTGCCCGGCCTCTACTTTCTGCTGATGGTTGAGCCACATGAAGGCAAGGCCTACAGGTACAAGTTCCTCTCGGAAAATGATGTGATGGAGAAGTTCAACAATGCGGTTTCAGTCGGTCTGGTCGGCTACACGCTTTTCGTCGCGACAATTCCGGTCATGAGCTGGTTTTTCATGACTATGCTGGAAAATTCTCTTCGTGAAGCAGTTCTGGCAGCGGGAACAGGGGTCCAGGTTGCAATGCTGCTGATGTTGACGCTCATAAATATTACAATGGCGTATCTAGGCCTCCAGAAATAGATTCTGAGACAAAAAATCCTCCAGTAATCAGGTTTCAAAGTTAAAAGCTTGTCTTACCTACAAAATTTTTCATGAGCCTGAAACTTCTGATAACCAGCGATTTCCACGCCAAGGAAGACCTGAAAGAAGCCGCGATCAAAGAGGCAAACAGCGGCGACTACGATATTTTCCTCAACCTCGGCGACTTCATGGGCCAAGACTACGCCGATGACCTGTTCGACAGGATTGAAATACCTGCGCTCGGATGCACCGGAAATCGTGACATGGAAATGGACGCGGACTATTTGGACGGTGACTCGTCAGTTTTCAGTTTTCTGGAGGCCGACATTGACGACGAATACCTCTTGATTTTAATCGGAGGAGATTTCCCGGAGAACATCAAGCAACAGGTCACAGATCTTATGGAGGAACATGGAGACCCGTCCAAAGTGATAGTTGGCTCGCACTACCCGCCGAAAAAACTCGGCGACAAGATCCACTCCGGGAAAAGAATAGGATTCGAACAGTTCCGGGAACTAATTATTAAACACAAGCCAGCGCTCTGGGCTTCAGGCCACGTACATGAAGATTTCGGCGAGGACTCGCTTTTCGACACCACTCACATCAACGCGGCAGCAGAGGAAACCGGGAAAGCCTGGTCAGTTACAATTGGAGAGGACGGTGCCGTGGAAAACCTCGAGGAGATTGATCTTCTCAACTAGTATAAGGGTCTCTGAAACTTACAGGAATTCCGAGGAAGTTCTCTAGGGTTATTGAACATATTTCGGTATCGTGATCATCGTCAAATTTTCTGAGATCTTGTATGTAAGATTTTCCTTTTCTCATAGCTCTATTCACTCCTTCTTCACTTGGTTCAGGAACGTAACTGACGATCTCCGAAATTTTAGCTTCCTCCGTGGAAATTTTACCTTTCGAAAGCATTTTCTGCTTCACTTTACGAGTTTCTGGCTCTACAGGGCCTCTGGAAATTTTTTCGTGAAAGTAATCCACGTCGTCCTCGGGGAATCCTAGGAAACTTCCCACGTGTGTATCTGACATCCCGTAGAATCTTCCTGTGGAGTTCTCGAGCTGCTCCAGCCTGTCCTCACGTCTTGAAATTAAGAATCCTTTCTTCCCAAGTCCCTCAGAACTGTCTTCCTCCACTCTGAAGTGAAGACCTGCCAGGCGGCAGAACTTCTCCAGATTCCTCTTGAGGTTGGGATCTGGGTCCATGATGAGGCACGCCGGTCTGCTCCCGGCGACCACGAGTATCAGGTCTAGAGCCTGACGATCCGAGAGCCGGTCCAGAACACATTCCAAATGCCCCAAGTTTTCTTCATTCATAAACTCTAGAATCGGCTTTATGTGTTAAATCTCTTACCTGATGCGGAATCCGAAACAGTTTTAACACAAAACGGAAAATCACAGGTTTATGGATAATAAAGACGAAAAAATTCTCGAGTACCTGAAGAAAAACGGCCGGGCACCATTCACAGAGATAGGTGAAGCAGTCGGAGTTTCAGAGGGAACCGTCCGCAACAGAGTCGAAAAGATGAGAGAAGACGGAGTTATCAAGAACTTCACTGTCGAAGTCGAGAAAAATCAAGAAGTCAGTGCATTTATCTCAGTCGATATCTCCACTGAAAGAGAATTCGATAAAGTTTTAGACGAACTTCCTGAAGACCTTCAGATCTTCGAGCTGGCAGGAGACACAGACCTGCTTGTAAAAGTTCCAAGAGAAAGTTCGGAGCAGATTAATAACGTAGTGGATCATATAAGGTCTGTAGACGGCGTCAAAGGAACAAAAACTTACATGGTTCTCTCGGAAAGAAGTTAGGGGAGGATTACTCCCTGAGGATGTCCTGTCTAACTATCTCATATATTTCCTGATCTGACTCCGGTAACTCTTCGTAAGGATTTTCAGAGTCGACGTATTTTCTGTCCACAAGACCTTCCTCACCACGGATCTGTACCATGTAAGAGTCATCGCGCTCCACTACAGTGACGTCGTAATCTTCTTCAAGTTCTATTGTGCCGACTGCCTGCTGATACTCGCCGTGGAGTATACCTTCAAGGCGTTCAAACTCTACGTCTTCCTCCGAGACTCCTAGAAAGTAAATTTCTTCGCCGGAATCTGTCCTACCTGTCTGAACACTCATCTCTCACACCTCCGCCTCCAGAAGCCCGAACTCGTCCAATGCCTCCTCTATGGCGGTCCGGTTGTGCATGACTTCACCAGTCTCAGGATCTTCCTCACCTTCAAGTGGCTCGTAACTGTTCGGAGGTCTCGGCGTACCGAACTCGAACCCCATTTGATTCAACGCGTAGTGAACTCCGACAGGGTTAACCTCACCGTCACGGAACATCGCATCGTGGAGAGGGTAGAGCTCCTCGTTCAGACCCTCAGCAGCTTCATGGTCTTGATCCTGGAAGCCTGTCTGCCAGACCTCAACGGATTCAGAAGGAGCGACGTTTCCAGTAACTGAAATCGCTCCGGAGCCGCCTACAGAGTAGACTAGGTCGTTGTTCGGGTCATCTCCGGATAGCAGGTAGAAGTCATCTCTGTCCTCAAATCTTTCACCAAGTTCACGGATCTGATCCGGCATGTTTGATGCCTCCTTCATCCCGATGACACCGGGAATCCTTGAAATTTCCTCCTGCGTATCCGGTATCAGATTCCTGCCTGTCCTGCTTGGAACGTTGTAAGCGATGATCGGCTGTTCAACCTCCTCAGCGACCATCTCATAGTGCTGCTCGTTCCCTCGCTGTGCAGGTTTTACCTGGTAAGGAGATATCATCAGGTGAGCATCTATATCTGCTTCTTCCTCAATTCTCTGCGCCAGGTCCTGTGTCTCGAAAGTGCTGTTCGTCCCGCTACCTGCGATCACGTCGAGACCAAGATCCTGCGCCATCTCAGAAGCTCTGGACACATACTCTACATGCTCATCCATTCGCAGAGTTGCGGCGTGACCGGTACAACCTGCAGGAACTACCCCCTGAACTCCGTTCTCCGCAAGATACTCCAGATGTTGCTCCAGAGCGTCATAGTTTATCTCGTTTTCATCCATCGGTGTCGGGAGTGCTGGGAAGACTCCCTCTGGTTCAAAGTCGTATTCGTCAGTCATGGAGAAGAATAATTAGAAAAGTATTATAAACTCTTCGAAAAACAGAAGTATATTTGTATTATTCTTCGAAAAGCGAAGTAATCATCTTTTAGTGAAAGGATTTTTAAATTTTTCTAGCGAATTTCTGAATACAATGACTGGTGAACGCTTTAAGCACCGGCACATTTGCAACCAACAGGAGACTCCTAGAGTCTTCAACTGAAAATCTTTCTACAACAGCAGCTATTCTATCCTTCGAATTTCCAGGTGTCCTCCATGTCTGACGAGAGACAGGAACGCCTGGAACGCCTGGAGCGGATGCGGGAAGACGGGGAAGCATTCCCGCACGAGTTCGACCGCAGCCACACGATAGAGGAGATTCAGGAATTTGACTCGGGAAACGAGGAAGAACTTCCGGAAAGAGAGTTTTCCACCGCTGGAAGAGTGATGGAGATCCGTGACTTTGGCGAGTTAGCCTTCCTCGATCTGAGGGATGCTAGAGCAGAAATCCAGGCCATGATTCGGGAAGACGAGGACGCGCTGGAAACCCTGGAGGACGTCTACCGTGGCGACATTGTAGGCGTTTCGGGAACCCTGATCTATACGGATCGCGGCGAGTTCTCGCTGGAAGTCGATGAACTTGAGATTTTTACTCCAAGCGTCCGGCCGATACCAGCCGAGCACTTCGGAGTACAGGACGACGAGCTCAGGTACAGGGACAGACCACAGCACCTAGCCACGGACATGGAGGCAAGGGAAAGGTTCAGGCAGAGAAGCAGGATCATCTCGCAGATGCGCAGATTCCTGGAAAACCACGGATTCATGGAAGTCGATACTCCAACTATCCAGCCAGTGTATGGAGGAGCGAACGCAGAGCCGTTCGAGACTCACGTGAACGATCGGGATATGGACGCGTATCTGCGGATTTCGCCGGAGCTCTACCTCAAAAGACTGATTGTCGGCGGATACGAGAGGATCTTCGAGGTCGCGACCAACTTCCGGAACGAGTCCATCGACACGACCCACAACCCGGAGTTCCGGATGATGGAGCTTTACCAGGCCTACGCAGACTACGAGGACATGATGGAGATTACGGAAAACCTGGTCGAGCACATCACAGAACAGGTTGTTGGAGAAGCCACTGTCGAGTACCAGGGCGATGAGATCGACCTTTCGGCGCCGTGGAGAAGGATGACCATGCATGAAGCCATAGAAGAATTTGGTGGCTTCGACGTCAGTGAAATGACTGATGAAGAGCTCAGGGAAACAATGGAGGAAGTCGGAGCGGATCTTGACTCGGAGTTCGAGCGCGGTCTCGCCGTCGCCGAGATCTTCGAGGAAGTAGCGGAGGAAGAGCTGATCCAGCCGACGCACATCACCGACTACCCTCAGGAGACCACTCCTTTGTGTATGGATCACCGCTCAGAGGAATGGTTGATCGAGAGGTTCGAGTCCTTCGTCGCCGGTATGGAGCTGGCTAACGCCTACACCGAGCTACGCGATCCAGTACAGCAACGGGAACACTTCGAGCGCGAGCAGCGGCGTCAGGAAGAAGGAGACGACGAGGCTCATCCCCTGGACATGGATTTCGTCGAGGCGCTCGAGTTGGGTATGCCTCCGACCGGTGGACTGGGAATCGGAGTCGACCGCCTGGTTATGGTCCTGACAAACTCTGAATCCATCCGGGAGGTGTTGATGTTCCCGATGGTGAAAACTTAGAAAACTCTTTAACATTCTCTTCTTTTTATCCGGCGAGAAACTATAAAATGACAGAAAAAATGGAAATTGACGGAGTATCGGCTGAGGAGATAGCTGAGGAATATGGTACACCGGTTTTTGTTTATAATGCAGATAAAATCAGAGAACAGTACAGACGTCTAGATAACGCTTTCGGTCCTCGATACGAGGATTTTCAGATTAACTTTGCTCTTAAATCTAATTTTAATCCCGAGATAGTTGAATTACTGGTAGATGAGGGTGCTGGCTTGGATTGTGCTTCCAAAGCCGAGATTAAGCTGGCTAAAAAATTAGGCGTTGAAAATTTAATGTACACCGCTCCTTATAACCGCAAGGACGAGCTTGAGTATTCAATTGAGAGTGGTGCCGAGGTAAATCTGGATTCAATCTTCCTATTGGATAAGATTGATGATATGCCGGATCAGATATGCTTTAGAATCGATCCTGAGGTTGAAGGAGATCAGCAGTTGATGTTTGCTGGTGGAGATGCAAAATTCGGTATTTCTGAAGACAGAGCAATTGAAGCCTATAGAAAGGCGAAAGAACGCGGAGTGGAAGAGTTTGGTATTCATATGATGACGGGCTCAAATGTGAGAAGCCCTAAGTACTTTGAGAAAATTACGGAGAGACTTCTAAGTATAGCTGCAGAAATTTCCAGAGAACTGGATATAGAGTTTGAATTTGTGGATATCGGTGGCGGATTAGGAGTACCTTACAAACCAGATGAGGGAGAGCTAGATGTTGAGGAAACAGCTGAGAGAGTTGTTCAAAAATTCAAGGATGGTATTGAAGAATATGATATAGGCCGGCCAGAACTGCGGATGGAACCTGGCCGATATCTCGTCGCTGAATCAGGCCACTTGATCTCGACAGTCACGGGAGTAAAGCAGAAAGAAACAGAATATGTAGGTCTGGACACGGGTATGCACCAGCTTCTCCGGCCTAGCTTACTGGACTCATATCATGAGATTAAGAACGTAAACTCCTCTGGAAAAGCCAATTTAGAAGAGAGGACAGTCGTTGGACCTGTCTGCTCATCAGTAGATGTTATCGCAGAGGAAAGAAAACTTCCAGAAATGAAGCAAGGCGATCTTGTCTCAATAGAGACTGTCGGAGCATACGGCTTCGTCATGTCATCACACTGGAACTCAAGACCACTGCCCGCAGAAGTTTTGGTGCAAAATGGAGAAACAAAGTTGGTCAGAAAGAGAGAAGAAAAAGAAGCAGTCTTTCATGGAACCAAACTAGAGGATTAACCAATGATGGAATTCAACGAACTAGAGTTTCTACGGCAAGCAGTCAAAATTGATTCATCAGAAGAAGTAGATCAAATGAGAGAATTTTTACTGGAAACTCTAGAAGAACATGATTTCAGTCCTGAAGTAGATGAAGCAGGGAACACTCCCTGCACCAGAGGCTCTGGAAACCTCATCTTGTGTTGAATACTCATATTGATACTGTGCCCGCATGTAGAGTTTGAAGAAACAGAGGAAAGAATCAAGGGCCGCGGCTCCTGTGACGCAAAAGGCCCTCTATCAGTCTTCCTGAAGGCTTTCATAGAAACTGAGATAGACGGCAGACTGACTCTGGCCGTGACTCCGGATGAGGAAACAACTTTACAGGCCTCTACAGAGTTGGATATCGATGCTGAGTCTTTCCTTGTCGGAGAACCTACCAATCTTGACCCGTGTATTGCCGCAAGAGGATGGACCAAATTAGAGGTAGAATTCCGCGGGGAAGCTGCTCACGCATCAGAACCAGAAAACGCAGTCAATGCGGTAAAAGCAGCTTTAGAAGCAGTTTTATCGCTAGAATATTTCCATGAACAATTCAATTACGACAATGATATTTTGCCGGAACCTACACTGTCAGCCACTATAATAGAGGGCGGCCAAGCAGAGAATCATGTGCCGGAAACCACTAAACTTACAATTGACCGCAGGGTTGTACCTCCTGAAACACCGGAAGAATTCGCAGAAAAAATCAGAAACCATATCAATCAGAACATTCAATCCGGAGCGGAGATCGAAGTAAAACTTCCAGAAGAAACTGAACCGCTTTCAGCGTTTGAAACATCACCTGACCCAGATATAGTCCAGGTAATCGAGGAGGAGTCTGGTAATGAACCACGGATCTTTGACGCCGCGACTGAAGCCTCAAGATTTAATGACACCAATGTAGTGGTGTTTGTTCCAGGAGTTTTAGCAGATGAAGAAGGCGGTGTAGCTCATTCAAAAAGAGAATATGTAAAGAAAGAGAAAGTGAAAGAAGCAGGTAAGATACTGGTTTCTACAGTTGAATCCTACCTTTCCTAGTCCTGTCTCAACTCTTCTTCCAGTTCTACTGCGTCTTCTTCCTCGTCAATGGCGACAATGACAGGTTTCTGCGGCTCTACACCGTTTTCCTTGAAAAGCTCGTGTTCACCAAGGATGGAAGAAACATATCTCTGGAGAACTCTTCTGTTAGCTGGAATTTCCCCCGAATTACCTAGTTTTCCACGAGATCATAAATATCCAGTCTCGGTGTCAGAAGCGTGTTCTCTGCTACTTCGACGTTTTCACCGATCTTGAATCCCGAGGTGACGATAGATCCCCCGCCGATACTGGCTCCGTCTTTGATTATCACAGGATTGTCTCCGATAGGCTCGAGAACTCCTCCAATCAGCGAATTTGCCCCGATAAGGACATCTGATCCGATCTGCGCACATGAACCCGTAGTAACGTTTGAATCAACCATGGATCCTTCGCCGACAGAGAATCCGATGTTGACGTCCGCCTCGCTCATGACTGTCGCACCGTCGCTGAAGAAGTTGCCCATTCTCAGAGTAGTGCCAGGAGTGTTACGTGCGCCTTTCTCCAGGAATTCGTCGATGTTTCTTTTTAGGCATGACGTCGTGATATACTTCACCATTTTCAGAATCTTCACGCGCCACGTTTTCTGCGAGGCCGAAGATGGACAGGATTCCTTTTTTCATCCATCAATTGGCTTCCCAGCTATCATTCTGCTGTTCTGCCGCACGGACATCTCCCTGATCCAGTGCATAGATGAACTCGTTCAGAAGCTCCTCCTGCTCAAGTTCACTGTACTCGGAAGGATCATCCCTCAGAACCTCCATACGATCTTGAAGCGTTTCAGGCTCGTAACTTGAGAAATTTTCACGGTAATCTTCTTCAATAGTTACCGGCATATCGCTTGATACGCAACAAAATCTAATATAACTACCGACAGACAGTAACTAAATTCAGAGACTGCAGCATACAAGCTCCCGAAGACTACGGACTTGAAAAAATCAAGAAGAATCTCTGAAAGAGGGTTTTTCTTCCAGAGTCCTCAGTCATGGCCGATTCTCTGTGTCTCGTGGATGCCAAGGATTCTCATGGATTTTATCAGTGTAAAATCGTTGAAGCTATGGAAGTCTGTGTATTTGGTCATTGTTTCTGTTCCCCTCGGTGAGATATTGAAATCCGCTTAATAAGCACATTATTACACCTCCAGGAATACAGCAGAAAATATACTCTACTTGACATGGTAGAGAAAAACCTATAGTCAAAGAGATAGGTTTTCCCGCATTTTCGTTCAGTGGTTATTTAGGTCTTACCACAGAACATCTTAGACAAAGGGCTCTTAGTTCAGCTTGGCGGAACGCTTCCTTGGCAGGGAAGAGGCCTCGGGTTCAAATCCCGAAGAGTCCAAACCTACCCCGTATTCGAGTTCTCTTACTCGGGGAAGTGCTTGAATTTATTTTGTAGCTTTAATAACAGCATAATTCTTTTCTTTCTCTAATATTTCTACTTCACTGAAATTCTTCTGTAGTTTTTCCCCGTATCTCATATTCTGGTTGTAGACAAGGTATAGTTTTCCGCCTTGGTGAAGCGAATTGTAGGATTGGTTAAACATTTCATTCGTTACTTACTCTCCTTGATGTGTTGGGGGATTGGAAACTATTGCGTCAAATTTCTGGTCTTTGAAACCGTCCAGGCAATCTCTGTTTTTCAAAACGAAGTCCTGAACACCGTTAGTCCTCAGGTTTTTCTCAGCATAGTATGTAGCTGTCTTGCTATCATCCGTCGAGTATATCTCTGAGCCATATAAGGCTTTCACGAATACACGGATTATTCCGTAGCCACACGCTAAATCCAGCACTTTGTCATCTTCAGAAAGTTCGAGTTTTTCAATCAGTAACCTGCTGCCCTCATCAAGGTCATTTGGTGAGAAAAGTCCTTCACAGGCAGTAAACTCTAATTCTCTACCCTTTATTTCTGCAGTAAACTCTGTTTCGATCTCGAAATATTCTGGTTCGAAGCTTTCAGTCTTTGTGTATCTGTAGACTCTCTGTTTTCCACCCTGTGTAACTTTCTGGTTCTCACCTGGTAGAGAACTGAGATATTTCTTGTATCTGTTGATTCCGTCTGTTTTCTTTCCTGCTATGAAAAGCTGACCTTCATCCTTCAGTAATTCAGTAAGATAGGATATTCTGTTTTTCACGACTTTTACTGATTCATAGCCTTCAGGAGCGTATACTACTTTATCGAAACTTTGTTCCAGTTCACTGTAGAATGCTACTTTATTTGCTGTGGCATTATCCGAATCGTTTTCTGCCAGATTTAGCTGTGTAATCTGGCATGCTCTATCGCTGGTTTCTGCTCCGAGAATTTCTCCTTCTGGAGCTTGGTCTGCCATTATGACAGGTAGAAAGCCGTAGCCAGACTGGACAACCAGTATATCTTCATCAAGTTCTGGCTCTACTGTATCGGCTAATGCTAATTCGGCGTCGCTGAAACTATTCTTTACTGAAACTCCATCTGCTGATACAAACTTGTAGATTTCTTTGCCCCGGTCGGTTTTGCTTTTGAGCTTCATCGCATAGCTTGGATTCTTCATAAATCGAAAATTATCGAGATACGCTTAAATCAGAAATCAATCCTCAAGCTTCTTTTGGTATTCAGTTTCTCCTCGACAAAGAGCAGATGGAAATTTTCCGCCGTGTTAAATAAAACTTTGTTTAACTGTGTTTAACATAGAGAGCGTTGGCTGAGATGCCTTTTAGCTTTGTTTGGGGAGTGAAAAGGCGTGGAGTCCAAGTTCATGAATTTTATCTTCTTTTCAAAATCTTCTATTTTTCAGATAAAGTTTCCAATAAAGTTCTGTACAATATTCAGGAATTTACCTGCACTGCTTTTTTCCTCTTTTTTAGTTTGACGATTTTTCTTCCCCTCGTTTGTGTTGACATGTTTGTGTAGGTTTGTATAAGTGGCTGCGCGGCGAGTTTGTTGACAGGAGGTGAGATAAGATGGATAGTTTGAAGCTTGCTCTGGGTTTTCTGGCTGTGATTGGCCTAGTTCTTCCTGCTTCAGCTCAGATGTATCAAGGAGATGACAACCAGTCCATGATGGATAATCGGTCGATGATGGATGAGAATCAGACGATGCAGAATATGACTCAGGAGCAAATGATGGGGATGCAGACTCTGATGGAGCAGATGAGGCAGAGGTATGATTCGATGAATCAGTTGATGATAGAGCAGATGACGGATATGCAGAGGATGCAGCAATTAATGGGTAATGAGAGCGCCCAGAACCAGACTGAAGACGGTATAGGAGATTTCCTCGATGAACTTCTGCCTGGCGGCCAGGACAACCAGTCAGATAACCAGAGTATGGACAACACAACCTGAGGTAAAGAATTTCCCCATTTCTCTTATTTAGGAAAAAACTCAGAACTAGCCGATTTCGAGACCTGTTTTCCTGTCAATTTTCTGAAAAATCATTGAAATTATTTCAACCAGTTTGAACCTGTTTAAATCAGCATAATAGATCAAAAACGGTAGAAGATGTATTGAGATAAGGAAAACAGTTGCTGCGCCGAGAAAACCAGTGAACCTGTTTGCAATAAGTGCCAGTAGTACAGAGATCAGGTTTACCTTAACGTAGCCTTCAAGAAATCGCTGTGCGGGTTCTCCGGTTTTCACCTTATCGCCTAATCTTGTTAATCTTTAAGAAACAGGTTATCTGTATCTCAACTTCTGGTTTTTAAATGTTGAAGAGGGTGTTACTTTTCGGCCTTTCTTCCTGATTGTTTTCTGTTTCTTCGAGTTTGCTCCAGGCTTTTTTCTCCACCAGAAAAGCTGAAATAATGACTGTTGCGAAAAATACGGCGAGTCCTGCCAGGATATTGATGTATATACCAGCCAGCCCTCCAAGAAAGACTGCTGTAATGTTTATCGCTGCAAAGAATATTCCAAGTCTTATCTGGACTTCTCTATCTGTCATTTTTATCTCTTGGAGAATTTTTTCTCCAGTTTGTAGAGATCCTGTGAGATAAAGCTTTCAAGCAGCAGCATAACGTTGTAGAACACTGTGGCGTTAAAACCAGTTATAAAGAAGATCATCTGCTGGTTCAATGTTCCTGAAACATTATTTATGAATACATAGTTTATCAAAACGGTTCCAAGTGATGCTATAATATGGATCATCGATGCTACAACAATCTCATTTTTCCCTGTGTTCTTGCTATCTATTTTCTCTATAAAATGCCTGAATACTACCAGTGAGAGAGCTGCGAACCCTATTAGCCCTCCAAAAATGTATGAGAGCAGATTTAATTCATTTACTGAAAAATTCAGTAGAAGTAATGCTCCTGAACCCCAGATTGTCAGAGTGTATCCGTATGCTATAGATTCGTCGGTGATGTTGTCTCTGAGTTTTGAACGCGAGTTCACAGATACTAGATTCTTCCCTGTTTTATTAAACTGTTTTGAATTTTTCATTTGAGCCTGGTATGTTCGTTTTCTGTCGAATATCTGGGAGAGTTATTTAACTTGCTGGAGGCAATTCTTCACCAGTCGATGGCTCTTATATCGCTGAAGGAAGTTGAGAAGACATATCAGCTCGGAGAAACTACTGTTGAAGCATTGAGAGGTTCTGACGTGGATATCGAGGAAGTTGAGTTCATCGCAGTTATGGGGCCCTCCGGTTCAGGCAAGTCCACGATGATGAACATGATTGGAGCGCTTGACACCCCTACCAGCGGAAACGTGAATATTGACGGTGATGAGATCAGGGTTATGACAGAAGACGAACTTGCGATCCTCAGGAGCAAGAAGATTGGATTTGTTTTCCAGGAGTTTAATTTGATCAACTCCATGAACGCATGGAGAAATGTTTCTCTGCCTATGGTTTCGGGTCTGCTTCCGGCCAGGAGAGCGTCAGATCTGGAACCTGCTGAAGCACTGAGATATGAATAAAAGATGATCAAAGAAGAATAAGAGAAAAAGTAAATGTTGAATCTAATTTTTACTCGAACTTTCCAACTACATCGCTGTAGCGGTTCTCTACGTCGGTCCAGTCAACGATTTCGAAGAAATTGTCGATGAAGTCACCGCGGTCAGGTCCGTAGTCGTGGTAGTAGGAGTGTTCCCAGACATCCAGGGCTAGTACAGGGTGTGCGCCCCAGACTGCTCCATCGTCGTGCTTGTCGACTGCGACGTTGTGCAGCTCGTTGCTGTAAGGTACGTAAACCAGTAGCGCCCATCCGGAAGCGCTCTTTGCCGCTTCAATAAACTCCTGTTTCCAGTTCTCGTAGCTGCCGAACTCTTCCTCGATTCTCTCCAGGAGTTCTCCTTCCGGTTTTCCTCCGCCGTTCGGACCCATGTTCTTCCAGAAGATCTCGTGGAGGATATTCCCGCAGAAGTTATGTGTGAATCTGTTCAGAAGGCTTCCTGTATTTGAGAAGTCGCCTTGTTCACGCTGTTCCTGCAGTCCTTCTTCAGCTGAGTTCCATCCGTTCACGTATCCCTGGTGATGCGTGTCGTGATGCCATTCCAGCACCTGTGCAGAGATGTGAGGAGTTAGTTCGTCGTATTCGTAAGGTAGTTCGATTAAACCATTTTCAGTCATTTTATGTCACTTACCAATTCCTCTATTCTCCAGGATTTTATCCTTGTTGGTTCCTTTTTTGAAACTAGATAACTCAATACACACCATGTCACTCGTCGCGTACTCAGCTTTCCTCTTGACAGGGTTTCTTCTCGGTGTAGGTGCAACACTGCTGTATATACAGTACTCGATGTACAGCCAGGTAGGTGAGATCGAGAAGCAGATGGAGGCTATGGCTGATATACAGGAAGGACTGGACCTTGAACCGGAAAACATTCAGGACGCTGAAGCATCTGAAAAAGAAGAAAAAGAATGAAGACGGTTTTTCACCGCTTACTGTTCTTTTTATTCCTCATACATCTGGTAACCGAAGTACACCTGATAGAGTCCTGCCAGGCCTACCAGTAGGTAGACAGCCGGTTCCAGGACACTTACTCCTACCGCGCCAGCAAGCAGGCTAACCAGGTTCAGATTGGTCTCGGCCAGTGTGCCAAGCCCCTGAAGACCCCAGTTAAACGCGCCGATTATAACTAGCACGTATGAAGCAAGTTCAAGCTGATTCATATCGTCCATAATCATCTAACTATTGTGAACGATCCCGGTTAAAGATACTGGATACTTTACGATTTATCATCCAGTCTATCCGCAGTAGCCTCCATCTCATCGGAAATACTGCGCAGCTCCTCGATAAACGCCTGAGTGCGTGCGTTGTACTCCTCCTCGATCTCAATATTTCTCAAGGCAACCCGGAGATGAGACTCCTTCACCTTTGCCATCATATCAGCCTCCTTCAAGGTACTATCGATAACCTCGTCCAGAAGCTCCGAAAGAACAGTATTGATCACGTGAGGGACATCACCGTCAAGAGTCTGGTCGTCGTCCATCCGCTCCCTCAGAAGACGGGCGATACGCCCCTCAGAAAGAGCTAGATCGGAGTTTTCAAGCTGGCCGTAATTACCAGGGATAAAGTTCTCAAGATCCATGAAAAGAATCTCAGGATACAATTCTCTTAAACTTTTTACAGGTCCTCAACAGCAGCTCTGTAGAAACGCTGCAGAAAAGCCTCACCGACCAAATCACCGTACTCCTCGTAAACAGGTTCATCAAGACTATCGGGACTGTCGAAAACCAGGTAATTATTCACCTCGCTCAGCTTCGAATCCTCCACGTCCTCAGGCTGGAGATCACTCACAACAATATGTGGATGATGGAATGTATTGTTTCCGGCGTAGACCGCGACAGGACCACCCTCGAAAGTATAATCGACCAGCGACTCCAGCCCCTCAGCCGCGTAACGGGAAAAATCTTCATCGCCCGGAAAACGGTCGTGATCGGTTAAAACCAGCATATTCCTTCTCTCATGACCTTTCATATCCTCGGTCTCGACAATATAGAAATCATCGTTTTCCTCGAAAACGACTTCGCCCTGATTGTAGGGATAATCTGTGATGGTGCAGAGGGCGCAGCGCTTGTCCTGAAGAGGAGGAACTACTATTTCCTCTGAAAAGTCTCCTTCAAAGTTTGAGAGAAAGTTTTCGAGACGTGGCTCCGCCTCACCGGGTTCAAGAAGAGCATTGAGACCATTCGGCCGTGACTCCTGGCGCGGAACCTGAGACATTTTACCTGTACAAAAGAATGAATATACCAGACTTAAGAAACTAGACTCAGGGCAGAAAAATCACGGGATAGATGGTTATAAAATAATAAACCCTAGAAATTTTCCCTACACGGCTTGAAGGATTTTTCCCAGCCTGTAACTTTGACGCGGTTGTAGTGTAGTCCGGCCAATCATGATGCCCTCTCGAGGCATCGACCCGGGTTCAAATCCCGGCAACCGCAAAAACTCTATTCCTTCATGTTCAGTTACCCTTTCTACTGGCCATCTTCGAGATACATTTTCGGACTGACGATAAACAGGTACGTAGTGGTTACGGCGGAGATAAGTCTGCTGGCTGCAAAACCTGCGAGGCCAAGATTACCGAGCGTTCCCTGCATTGTAGCTCCGAGAACCAGTAGAACAGTGCTATGCAGCAGTAGGAGCGTAACTTCTCTGGAATTATGTCTGGAGGCTTTCAGGGATTTTTTCACGCTTTTATCCAGTTTTCCTTTTTCAAGTATTGTTATAGGCAGGAAAAATATTGTAAAAGTTAATAGAATCGTCAGCAACAGGGTTACCGCGGCTCCTGCGGCTATGTAGAAAATTTCACCTGTCAGCAAGTACGAGGCTGTGCCTATTGAGGCAGGAAGAGAGACAAACAGGGTGGCTGCAAGCAAAGCTGTCGATACGCCGATTAGAGACCTCCATTTTTCCAGTGTGTTCCTGAAACTTTCTCTAAGTGAAATATTGCTGGAGGTTTTAACCAGATCCGCCATCATCACTGAGACGAAAACACCGAGAAAACCGATTAGAGGGGCAGAGAAAAGGTACAGATACAGCAATCCTGTTTCAGGCGCTCCAGGAGTTCGCAAACTTTCCTGAAAAATTAAAGTGAAGCTTAGAATCCAGACTGTTGATATACTTGTCGAAATAATTTTCGGGGTGAAAATCCTGGGATTTTCCAGGAGCATTCTGAAGCTTTCAATCAGGATTTTCCGGAGTCTCACTGTTTCAATTTTTGACCTGCGGGTTATTCAATTCTTCACCCGTTAGACTTTCTTCCGGTTTGCTCACAGGTCAGCAAGTATGCCAGAGTATATATCTTCTATCGGTTTCTAACGTGTGTAACAATCCTGTTATAACTGGATCGGCCTTTTTCCGGATAGAGGTGGCCTAAAATGTATGAAAAACTTATGCAGCGGTTTCTGCCGGGTTATGAGATTCAGCTTGATTCAGTAGATGCTTCAGGAAGTGAGGAGGAAGGTTACACACTGGGACTGGAGTTCACCGGCTTTGAATCCGCATCTGAGCTCGTTGAATTCTACAACACCAGTTTAAAACAGGGGGTAGAGAGACCTGATACAAGCTTTGGGAGTAGTGAATCCGCGAGAAAACTCCTGGAGGAAATGGATACTTCAAGCGCCTACAGCGGCGGCGAATGGGCTGTCGATACCTGGGAAACTGTGGAAAAATTTGCCGGGGAAGACTCACAGCCCTATGAAAACGCTGTGGATGCAATTGCGGCAATTACGCTGGCGTCAGTTGCCCTGAGCGAAGGCGCGGAACCAGGTAGAGGGGGCTACAGTTTCTATCAGGAACTTTCAGGATACTCCAGAGAACCAGGATTAGGGGACGGACCGATTACACTGGATATAACGGAGGAGCAGGAAACTCCTGGGGAGGAGGAAGAAAGTTTGGATCTCACGGCAGAGGAACTTGAACCCGATGAAGGCGAACAGGTCCTGGAACCGGAAGAAACAGGTGAAGAGGACCACCCTTCAGCTGTTGAGAAAGAGATACCCTATGGAATGGAATTCCTGCCGGATCACTGGAAGGAGGAAATGGAAGGCATGGAGACAGATGAGATAATGGATCAGGTTCACGATGAAATTGTCTCCGGGACGATTCCGGAGGCGAAGGAAACCATGGAGTCTATAGACAGTCCGGACTACGGAGAGATACTTGAAGCGGAGAAACGTGGAAAAAACCGTGTAACCCTGAAGAGATACCTGGAAGAGAAAGTTGAAGAAGAGTAAAATTGAGGATAACTTCAGGAATCAGTTTCCTTGACTTTCTCTGCTCTCTTTATCCAGTGATTCCTGAAAGCTCGAGTAAATCTTTCCGTGAAGTTTCTCAGCAGTCTCTGCATCGACATCATGGATTACAGGATTTTCCATGATTTTTCCGGCGCCTGCTACATCCATTGTAAGTGATGAGAGTTTCCAGCGTCTCTGGAAAACTGTCTGTGTTTCTATCAGGTTCTGTATCCTGTAGTACGGAGTCATCATGGTTTTCCGGTTCCAGAAGCCGTTTACTGTCCGGAAATGATCTTTGCCTGTGCTGTAGCCACGGTTCTTCCATTTCAGGTGGGCTGCTACAGGGCTCAAAAGCAGCAGGAGAACCGCCAGAGCTGTAACGGCCTCTGGAACTCCTGGTACAAATGTCAGGACCACGAGAGGTAGAAGTACGAGGATGTATCTTACAAGGTATCTTTTTCTCGCCCTGCGGGAAATATTCATGGTCTCAGGTGTTTCGAAATCCTGTAGTTTCTCTGCGAACCGGTTCACGGCTTTCCTTGAGTCGAGAGGTATCGCAGCTTCTGATCCCTGTCTTGCTGCTTTTTCACCGGAGTAACCTGCTGTTTCAACTTTGAGCGTGGCGTATCCTGTGAGTCTTTTCAGGATGTTTTCCTCCAGTGTCACTGTCTGGATCTTGTCCAGGGGTATACTGCCTTCTTTCCTGTTCAGTAACCCTCTCTCGTACCTCAGGGAGTCGCTGTTCTTCCAGAGCCTGAAACCGTAGTATTTCTCGAAGTTTATCACAAAGTTCGAGACAAAAATCAGTACTACAGTACCTGTCATCAGAATTGAAAGTATAAGCGTACCCGGCAACCCGAGATTTTCAAACGCAACGCCCAATCCGGCAGAGAAAAATGCGAAAACCGTGAAGAATCCGAACAAGGTCTTCCTGTCAAGAGAGATCGCGGACAGCAGGACAAGCTTTCCATCACTTATCTCGTAGAAAGCTTCAGATTCCTCTTCTTCAACTTCCATGTCACCCTCAGATTCTGCCCCGTTTTTGACCAGGTCCCGTATTCTCTCGCCTTCCCGGGGTTCGACGTACTTAAGCGACGCCTCTGTGTCACTACCTCCGGCAGTTTCCAGATCGACTTTTGAAAGACCTACAACCCTGTGAACAATATTCCGGGAAATATCAACGTTCTGTATCCTTTTCAGAGGTATTTCCCTCTGATTTTTCCTGATTACACCCTGCATGATTTTTATCTTGTCTTCCTCGATACTGTAACTGTAGTTTTTCCATACAAGGTATTCCCAGGCTGCCATAACTGCATAAGAGATCAATACTCCTGTTCCGAGCAAGGCGGCTGCCACAAAGTTGAAGTTTCTCAGCGAGCCCGTGCTGGAGAACAGGAAGACAAGTCCAAGCGTTCCAAGATTCCTTGCTGCCCTGTAAGGAATACTTTTCCAGGATAGCTTCATACCGCGTCCCTGTCCTCTGATTCAATCGCTACGTCTCTAAGTTTTTCCTGCATGGAGTCAGCTTCACCTGGTAGAAGACCTTTCGCCTTCACATCAGATCCACGCGTCCCGGCAGTATACACAACCACGCGTGAGATACCGAAAACCCTTTCCAGAGCGTTCCTCTGCGTATCTACATGCTGAATCCTGACAAAGGGAACCATAGTCTTTACCTTCGTAAAGACACCGTACTCCAGGTACAGATGATCATCCCTGACCTCAAAACCCCAGGCACGGTATTCGAGTACGATATAGGCAGAACCGAGTACCAGAAGTGCTACTGGCGCAAGAAAACTGTAAACCTTTCCTGGAAATACTACTGAAACTGCAACGTAGAGCCCGAAAACTAGAACCAGAAGTTCCGCGAACCACATGTAGGCAAGTCTAGTTTCGGGAGATCTCACAATAATCTCTACTCACTAATATAGATAATTTATTTTTAATTACTCAGCCTCCTGAGAATTTTTGTAATCGGACAGTGGTTAATTTAAGTTTTTGTATTGTATCAACTTACGAGGTGTTTAGATGGTTGATATAACGGCTGTAGGGGCGCAGCACAAGATACATGACGAAGATGAGTTGTATGGAAACCTGGCTCAGGTAGCAGAGTCCGAAGACTTCGACCAGATATGGGTTGAAGGCGTAGATAGAGCCACAGCCATAGAGGTTGATGAACGCCTCAACGAATGGATTAACCGTGAATTTTTTGGAGGAATGAAGGTCGACCAACTAGTCGATGAGGATGAGGATCCTTTCTCGACATTCCCGGAAACAGTGTTTTTTGAAGAAGCCGGGTATGAACCCAGGTATCTTGATACTACAGAATCCATACTGAAGGAAGGCAAACATGAAGCAAGGAGACAGGTAGAAGACGCAACAAGATTCCAGAACAACTACGGCGATATAATGAGAGGTTTCCTGGATGGAACCGCTGACAGGGAAGACTTAAACAGTATAGTGATGTTCAGGCTACCTGAGAAATCTTTCCTGTACGATGTCGCCAAGGGACAGATAAGACCTGAAGAATATCTTCCTGATGCCATAGAGTCACTTTTCAGGGAAGAGTTAGGTGAGCTCTCTGAGACTCAGAGTCAGAGAATAAGAGAAAATACTCTAAGAGCCAGTCCCGACGCTGATGAACTTCTGGAGAGCGTACTAGGATACATCATCGATTCTCCCGCACAACAGGAAAGAGAAGATCAATACTGGTTGCCGAGACTAAGACAAGCCTTCGAAGAAGATCCAGAAAAAGTACTCATTACTTCAGGGATGGCACATCTTTCGGAATACGGCGAAAGCCTCTACACAAAACTACAGCATCAAGGACACGATGTCACTCGCCTTACAGCAGATGACCTGACAGAATACTAGTGCTATTAGATCATCAAAAGATTTCTGAACAATGAATAAGCTCCAGAAAGATTTTGAAAGTACTGAAGTGCATATTTTCGTGCAAAATTTTTTAAAATCAGCTGCACCAATGTGTAGTTGTGTCAACAAGTACAAAACACTCTCTTGGCGACGTACTGGAACCCGAAAAACTCGAAGAGCTTGGAAAACCTGAAGCCACAACACAGGTGCCTGATGCAGAGCTAACTGAATGGGATGACATGTCTGCGGTCACTGCACCGGTTTCCTCCATCGCAGCTTCCATGGATAGATTCAGGGCCGGGGATATGAATTCCTTACACGCGAATGCCCTGCAGGGATTCCATGGAGAGTTCACAGACACCGGAGAACAGGTTGTCTACGTTGGAGACGAACTAAAAGACCTGATCGGCGACCAGGCATATGCATGGCTGGGTCACAGGGATGACACTTTTGCAGTAAGAGTCGAATCGGCTGAGAGGGCACTGGATGTAATCAGAAAATACGATGAGCAGTATGTAGGAGATGTCGAAGGAGAGTTCTGGAACGCGATAGAATCCAATCGGTTCGCCATACCAGTAAACTACGATCGATCAGGTGTAGTACCACAGGAGGGAATGGTGGTCATGGGCACAGAAGACCTGATCATGAGCGACGCAGACAACCGGGCAGCATGGAGCAGATCCTCGAACCCGGAGAACACTACAGAGACAGCGAACTGCACGTCTACACAGAACACACACCGGAAAATCCTGAATTCGATTACCAGGTCGATTTCGCCCTTCCACGCGAAAAAGGAGAAGTCAATTACACAGTGGAAAACGGCAGCCTGATTATAGACGCAGGAGACACGTCAAAAGCAGTCAACAACCTCGGGGACGTTGACATCATAGCTTCAGAGGAGAGAAACGGGAGATACACCGTAAAACTCGGATAGAAAAAATTTCTACTTCAGTTTCCATATCCCTCATTTTTCCTCTGTTTAAAACTCCAATTCTCTGGTCAGATTCCATTAGTCTTGTCTCAAAAATTATCCTGGAAACTCGACTTGAGTCGGCAGAACCTTTAAATTGTATTACGATGTATTACGTTTCATGAGTCTGGACGATTTCAGCTACCAGGATAATCCCGAACTTTATGACAAAGCACTGGAGGCCAGGGGCCTGGACTGGGCCGTGGAGGAGTACGAGGAAAGAGGTTACAGCGATCCACTGGAACTTCTGGAACCCGAGCAGAGACGCCAGGTGATAGAGGTCGTCGAGGCACAGGCAATACTGAACGGTGACACAGGTTCACTGGCCGGACTGGAAGAGATGGACTACCTGCATACCGGGAGAGCATCCGACTGAAAAACACCTTCAAAACTCCCCTGCATCTACGCGCAAACGCATAATCTGCCTGGATCTTCGAGAAAAAAGTTAAGCATAGAACCAAGAAAAGTGATCTATGGAGAAAGAAAAACTTCTGGAAAAAATCAGGAAAAACAAGATTTCATCACTTATCGTTCTCGCAGGAATCCTCAACGGCGTATACTCGCTGGTTGTACAGAACTGGCTCGGACTGCTCATAAGCCTCGCAGTAATCGCCTACACGCTGCCGGATATACTGAAAGAAAAATAACACGAAAACGCATAAAGCTCAAAAAACCGCTGAAAACCTGAAAATCAACCAAAAAATCGAAAAACCATGGAAATGCAGAAAAAGAACTCGAACCGCGTCGCAGCAATAGTATTCCTCACAACAACACTACTCACAACTTACTTCCTGAAAAAACTCAACTTCACCAACATCACGGCAATAACCTCCGCACTATTCACAGCCTCAATCACCACAGGAATCTGGCTCGAATCCAGCTACAGATTCCTCGTAAAACAGGCAACCGCACCACTCGACAAACTCATCAAAAAACTCTAAACACTAAAGAACTCCGCCGCCAAGCTTTCTAAGTTTCCTAAACTCTCTTTTCAGAAATCCTTCCTCTTCATCATTATTCAGGTAATCCAACGTCTCTCTAGATTCTTCTCTAACTTCTTTTTCGTTTCGGAGGAAGTCTTTGCTCGTGCCGAAATCCTTTGGATTTCTGCAAAACAGAAAATCTGCGATTTTCGATTTATCTCACCTGTTCGGAGATACTCGCCTATCTCCTCGAGGTCGCATAGACCGTGATTGTTAATAAATCTACCTAGTGTTTTTCCTTCTTCCGGTTTAAAATCTTCGCATTATTCCGCAAGAAAATCTTCGTTATCAGCAGTGCAAGAGATGTATTCCCGTACTTGTAAACATGGATACGCCCAATCTCTTTGAAAAATACAGCTGCGGCATCAATGGAGCTATCCTGATCTCTTGCATACACTATATTCTCATCGATACCTCGCCAATCCGGAAACTCTGAACTCTCTATATGACTCTTCTATATTTGCTGATTTAATCTTTACTGGAGGAAAATGGTTAATCATTTTAACCCTTCAATCTACCGTGAAGGAAAAGATAATTAAATTTTGAACAAATCTACAAATTATGTCTTTCATAGAGCTTCCAGGAAAGGCTGAGGCCCTTAAAGATGAATGGAGGCTTCTTGAGAATGCTGATAACGGCATGGGAAATACTGTTGGGATGATAGGAGAGTATCTTGAGGAAGGCCTTGAGGAAAGAGCAGATGAGATGCCGGATATAGAGTATTCAACCTCTGAAGCCAGTTATGATATAATTGTCAACCCGGATAAGGAACTTGCCGTGATGTATGGAGAATTCTATGGAGATAGCTGGTTGCCGCTTATAGGAGCAGATGTATGGTTATGTGAGGAAACGAATGCATCCGATCATAGGGGAGGGACCGCAGGTAAAAGAGAGTACAGGGTTCCTACCGTCAACGGGAAGAAAGCAATAAATGAAAGAAGTCTTAGGGCTCACAGAGACTACCTAAGAGACGAGACATGACACTTCCTTAATAATTAGAGCTAAAATTTATCTTAAGAACTGGTAAAAAGCATTGAAAAACGCAGAAGGAGCCTTCAATCTAGCATTTCCGATAGTTTCTTTCATCGTCTCTGAGGAATTTTCCTGTATCCCTTGTCCGTGACCGCAGAGGCCTTACCTGTAATGGTCTTTTTCCTGTTGTTGAGTCTTGGTTATTCTGCTCCGCCTTTCCGTTTCAAGGCGAGGCCTTTCCTTGACTCAGTGTCTAATGGTCTTTATATCCTGCCTTTCATACTGACCTATATCTATTCGACGGGAAGTTTTCCACCTGTTTTGACTGTAGCCGGTGGTTGGGCCTGGACGATGGCGATGCATACCTTTTCGGCGATACCGGATATAAAGGCCGATAGGACTGCGGGTATAGAGACGACCGCAACTTTTCTGGGAAGGGAAAAAACTTATGGCTACTGCATCCTTCTTTGGGCTGTCTCGGGCCTTCTGGTCTCGTTCTGGAACCTTTATGCTGGGGTTTTGATCCTGGTTTATCCTTTGCTTGGAACCGGTTTCTATCTTTCGGATCTTTCGGATTCGAGGGCTTACTGGTACTATCCTTATGTAAATGCCTTCATCGGAATGTTGTTGACGATGGCAGGCCTCTATACTATGATTTAAGGAGGGTTCGAAGATATGGTAGATACAGCTTTTGAATTAGTTTGTACCTCCTGTGGCGAGGAATTCTGGTATTCAGGTGAGAAAAATTATCCTGAGACGGTTGACTGTCCGGATTGCAGTAATGAAGTCTTCATACCCGAGGAAGGCTGAAAAATTTATTGACTGGAATTGGGTTTTCCCGGATTTCAGATGACATTTCTAGGGATTATCCGGCATCTGTTCTGTGGCTCTTGCGAACAGGTAAAGAGCCTCTTCATGCCAGTTCTCTGGTCTCCACCTGTTTTTCCTGTATTCAGTACTTTCCAGGTCCACATCAGAAGCATCAAGAAACTCTGAGGTAGTATACTCCTGTCTATGGTGAGGTTTATCCGTATGTAAAACCGGATTCTTATCGGAGTACATCATCTCCTCAGGATCAATCTCTGGAATAATTACCCTGTCCACTCCCTCTTCCAGCCTTGGATCATCGAAAAAGTCAGAATTTTCGATCGCATGTTTGTAAGCAGCTTGCTGAAGTGTATAATCTGATTTTAGGGAACCTGTCTTGAGATCCAGTAAAACTATCTCTCCAGTATCCTCATGTTCGTATACAAGGTCAGCTGTTCCCCCGTACCTGATTTCACCTATGCCCGGGCCTTCAATATCCTCGTTCTCATCCCATGGATGACGAGTACTTACAGCAAATTCCTGCTCTGCATAGATCACATTTCCTTTTTCTAGACCAAGGGCTTCCTCAAGCTCCTGGAACTGCTCCTCTATCCAGTTTATCTCTTTTTCAGCCAGATCCCTTCCATTCTGGACAAAACCTTCCTCATTCCTATCATATTCCAAAATACTTAATTCATCGCTTCCTTTCCAATCGACAATATCCTGTAGCTCTCTTTTTTCATCTTCACCCGAACCCAGACTTTCAAGACTGTTCCAGAAACTATCTGTATCACCTCTCACCTCAGATTCCTCATCCACGTAGTTGGAGAAAACCTCCTCATGAGCCAGAGTACCTCTATCTCCAGCATAATTCCGGATGACCTCGGAATCATATCTTCCATCACTTCCATCGTATATGTTTTTCCAGAAAAACAGGCCTCCACCAGTATCAACTTCCTTATGAGATGTCGGAAGAGGATTGATTATAGTGGTAACAGAGTACGCAGATCCATCATTCCACCTGTAAACTCTCTTGCCATTTTCGTCTGCATCTCTGTAAACTTCACCTTCCTCGAGATCTCTCAGGGCCTCGAAGACCTCACCGCTGACTTTAACAGTATTCGATAAATCCCTGGCCCTCGACAGAGCATTGCTTTCAAGTAAATCCATGATATCCAGATTACAAAGATCAGCACCGGACACCGCGGAAAGATACGTCTCCGGCTCCATCCAGTGTGGATAAACCATGCCCGTAACTTGACTTATTTCTTCAGCGGCACCTTCCTGTATCTCATAATAACCGCTGTATCTATTTGAGGCCTCTTCCAATGCTTTTGAAACTGCTTCCTTCGTATCGATATCCACAACCGGATCAGAGATACTCATCAGGTTTAAAAACTTGCGATCCGGAACTTCATCGAAGTCCATACCTGTTTCATCTATAATATCAGATGCTGTTTTCTCTATGACTTCAGAATAGAAGTCAGATGACTGTTCTAGTGCTTCTTCGATTCCTCCGTCTACTAGCTCCCGAGCAATTTCTCTATCAAGATTTCTGACCTCAACACCATCGTTCAAGCCCAAAACCTGTACCCTATCTCCTTCAGTTCCTGTAAGCCTTAAAGCAGAGTCTAATAAAGCTCTCTCACCGATCCCTCTAGGCTTCAATACTCTAAGGGCGTCCTGATCCTCATCCATTACACCTAAACTTGTCTCAAGCTGCATAATATCATCTCTCAGGTAACCTGAAACAGATCTGTGAGGCCCTCTGTCCTGATATGTATCAGCAACCCATTCTCCAAGTAATTGAACGTCCTCCACGACAGCTCCCGGATCCTCTAAATTTTCTAACTCATCTGAAAGTTCGGAGTCATTATCTAGTGAAGGACCATCTTCAGAGCTTAGATTATAGCCTTTCCAGCTGTTCAAAAATTTTTGACGATCTGCGGTGTTTTCAGAAGGAGTTATCCCGTTGTGTCTATATTTCTCTGGACCTGTCAGGAAACCGTTGAATGCACCTACAATCTCCTTATCAAGCCCATCACTGTTTTCAGAACTCTGGAAGAGGTTTACTGCATCTTTAGCCAGTACCTCCGGATCAACGACCCCTAGCTTTACACCCAAGTAATCAGTTACAGGAGAAGTTCCTGTCCTGAAAACAGGTTTCAATTTCTAACCCTCCAAAGGAGGGACAAAAACTTCGGGCCTGGAACATATAAACAGGCCCTGTACATGGTTATAGCTGGGCCTCCAGTCGATAGCTTAAAAGATTTGTATTGTATACAGTTTCAGCTTCTCGCAAAAATTCTTCCCCTCCCTGTATAAAATACCTGCAGTAAATAATATATTTCTTTCTGTACCTAATTGGTTCAAGAGCGATCTGAAGAATCTAATATATACGTACAAATATTGTGGTGTAAGTATAGAGACGAGTTTTATAGGTAAAGTTTTGATGGATCTTTTAATCAGACTATTGAGGGAGGGTTTTTTATCTCCTTATAATTTCTTCATGCTGAAAAATTTTTTGTAAAATGAACATTTAGGTAAAAATATCAAGACTATCAAAGAAAGACTTCCTGGAGAAGGCACGTAGGGGCTGATAGACAACATGGTAAATCAAAGAATAGGTATCAGATTCATGGAGTAAACTATCTTGAAGAAAAATACAAGTCTGAAGATCAAAGGGAAAGCTTCTTCGCAAATCCAGTAAAGAACCAGCCTCAAGTTAAAATGCTGATAACAGCGTTAAAGTATGCTGAAGGCGCTTTACGTCTGGCTTGGTTTATAGTTTCCCTCAGAACCTCACTTGCGTTTTCCTCAATACCTCTTCCATGACCGCAGAAAATCCTTTCAGGTTCGAACTCTAGTAACTTTACCGGAGGCCTTAACCTGTAAAGAGGGTTCATACCAAGTTTTTCTCCTCGTCCACGCATATGACCTGTAGTACCTAAAGCATCTGCTACGATCAATGTCTTGTTTTCTCTGTTGTAAAGAGCGGTCTCTTTACCTGTCATCGAATCGATTACTTGATGTATCTCCCAGTCAGTACCTGGCACATTATTTGATATCTCTTTTACTTCTGCATCTAGAGATCTTTCAAACCATTCAGGCACAAAAATCGGACACCCGTATTTTTCAGCCAGTTTCACAGAATCACGCTCATGCCTGTCAAAAAGCAAGACTATACCTTCTACCTTATCATATTCCTCTATCTTTTGATCAAGATTCTCAGCATCTAGAGGATCAACCAGGTAAAGGCCTTCATCGTAAAATGCGTGAGAAGTCCTTTCCATACCTTCCCCTGGTCTTCCTATCCAGCCAAAACCGTTTTCCCATTCATCGATAAACTCTGCCTCAGCAGGCTCTTCAATCTTGATACTCATGAAAAAAATTATCTCACCAGAAGGTAAAAACTTATTGCTTCCAACTTTCTTATGGGCGTAACAGATAGGTTAAGAGCAAAGAAACCTCCTGAAGGAGACGATAGATGGGAAAAATGTGAGATAAAGGAGATTCGAAAAGATTCGGTGAAAATAAATGATAACGGAAAAGAAATCCAGTTAAACCTTACAGAGGCCTTAGTAGAGTTATTTGAATCCCGGAAAGAAGGAGAAACTGCTTACTACATCAAAAAATAGATATCAAAAATTGTTCTTGTTTAAACTTGTTCCTCCACCATCTCTTCTAAGTTTAGAGATCTTGGGCCTGGTTTTGGATAAACATCATATCTCTCTAACTCTCTCGAGATAACCGGATTGTTTTTGGCTTCTTCTTCTCGCCAGAAAGAATACAGCGCTTTCCTATCTGCTTCAAACCTGTCAAGGACATCAGGACCCATAACTCCATCGCCTAAAACCAGTTCCGAAAGAACCACATCATAGGCCTCACTCATCTCATCAAAATCTATATCATCGGGTTCATACACATCTACATCAGCATCAGTGAACGAATTATACAGGTCCTCCAATTCGCCTGTATCCTCATAACGATTTTCAACAAGCAGTATGTCCATATTTAATATCTACCTGGAAATTATAAATATCCGTACCATCACGTTCTCGGGATAAATCTTTTTCTGGGGATCAATCCGGGCTGTATAATATATACAACACAACACATATAATGTTGTATCTACTAAGTCATGGTAAAGGTTTTTCCGATGGAGCATGCTGAAATGATCAAAGAGAATATAGATTCGTATATGAGAGCTAATCATCTGAGCGAAGATGAATTAACTGTTCTCTTCCAGCTGGATTTTAATGACCAAGAAAATGACTATACAATAGATTATGCAGTTACAAGTCATGAATACGATCTTGATATGAGGGTTGATGCTAGCTTCGATTATGATACTCTTGCTGAGGCCTGGGATAACTTTATTGACCAGACAAGCGAGTTAAATGAAAGTTATCAGGATGCAAAAGTATTACACCCAGATCCTGAACAGTATTCAGGCGGAAAACTTGGCGGGAACCCTGTAATGAGCATACGGGATGCAGAAAGCGAGATATAGGTACAAAAAATTTAAATGTTATATCTCTCCGACAAAGTGAGTAAGGAAATCTCTGGTGCTGAGCAGTGAAATATCATGTAATACGGAACAACTATCCGATTAGTCATGCCCAGAGAGGAAAATATTTCCCGAACTCATTAAAGGGAATCAATCAGAAAAACAATGTATGGATATCTCAATTAAAGACAGTACCAGGGATAATTTACTTGAAGGAGTAATAAACGCATTAATTTCGGTGCCGATAGTCTATGGTATTTATATGTTATCCTCAGAACCAATCGATTTAACGTTTCTACTGGTGGCCGTAACCCTGACAGCATTCTTCACAGGCTACTATACCAGAAAAACAGGAGGCCTAGATTATTTCAGTAAGTAATTAATTCCTCAAAAAAAGCACAGTAAATCAGGCTGTAAGTACTTATTTTAACAGATGAATCAAGTCGACAAGGCCTTATGAAGGATATAAACATTGAGGTCCGGGAAGAAATCTTCTCAAAAAAATTTTTTGATGCAAAAACCATGAACTGGGACAAAAAGAATACCGAAGTCCAAAAGCTGTATATCCTTTCTTTTCTCAGAAAATCTCATAGATAACTTATTGATTGAAACAATGTCAGGACAGCCATGATATAAATAAATCAAAAAGCCATCAGCTGTTATGGAAAAGTATATGTCTGGCATGAAGATGTTCGATCCTGGTTTATTTGCCATAGCTCTGGCAACTCTGGTCGGACAGACATGGGCTATTGTACACGTACTGGATGCCGAAAGACCTACAAAAGAGAAATTCCTCTGGGTGCTTTTGGTACTACTGACCGGACTGTTAGGTGCTGGAATCTATTATCTATCAGAAGTAAGGTAGAGACCAGGATAACAGGCCCTGGAAAATAATTTACTTCTTTTTTCTTTTATCTCCGCTTCCTGACTCTATAAGGCCTTGAGGTAGTATATTAGATAGTTTCTATATATGTATAATTATGGTCGATACGTCATTGGAGATAGAATGTGAGGCCTGTGGAAACAAGTTCTGGTATTCGGGAGATAAATTAAATCCTGAAACAGTTGAGTGCCCAAAATGTTTCTCTAGTATTCAGATACCTGAAGAGGCCTAACTGAGTTTAGGTACAGAAGTATACAGTAATGTGTTTTTAAGTTTCGGTGACAACGGTAATTTGTATGTCGGATGATTCCTACGAACAGGTCTATGGGCTTTTGAATGAGGAAGCGGAAAAAGATCTAAGGACACTGGAAGAGCTTATCGATGATGCAGTAGAGGAAGAAAGAAGTATGACATCTTCAAGCCTGCCAGAAGGATTTAGCGATGAGATACTGGAAGAACAAGACGACTTTGGATTCCAGGGATCTAAAGAATACGATGACGGAACTATAATAGAAATCCAGTACGGTGAAAGAACTCACTCATTCAGGCCGGAATCATCATCAGTACAGATCAATGTAAAACCTCCTTATACCTTTACAGACCACTGGAACCAGAAAAGATAGACCTCATAGACACACGTAAGGCCTGCCCAAAAACCCCTGTATAACCTCTTCCAACCATTTTACAATCTATCCGATATCAGCTATTTACTTCCGGAGACATTTCTCCATCAGGTAATTTAATCTTGGGCCTTCTACTGTATTTTTGTATGGGGAACGGGGGAAAGACTAAAGCCAGCGGCGTATTAAAAAATTATCTTGAAGATTCCGGACTTGTAGAATTTGAAGATGGAGAGGCCTCATCCGGTTTTGAGCATGTAAGGCCTGAGGATAGGGATCCTGATGGTTTCTTCGACTATGTTTTAAAGAGTTTCGTGGATTTCGGCTCGGAGGAAATGGGAGGGCCTCACGTACTTGAATTCAGTACCGACAGAGAGGTATTTGATACCTATACTAAAGTCCAGAGTATCGATGGCTCTCTTCTAAACGGCAGTCTAATGGACAGATACGGGTTCGAACTTGAAGATCCGTATATGCGTAAAGGATTCAACGCAGGTAGAACAGAACTCGGAAACTCGATCAGTACCCTGGTCGATAGGATAGACTACGACGGCAAGGTCAATACCCATAGAGGAAATGAGTACAGAAAAGGCCTTACAGAAACACAGGTAAATGAAGCGATTGAAAAAGTATTGGAGGAATGAAAAACGATTTCCTCTCTGAACCTTCTATATCGACAAGTATCTTATTCAATCAATCCTATGGAAAAGGCCTTCACTTCGGTGTTGTGAAACTGTTTTCGATATTAAATACTCTGTACCTGTTATCAGATACACCGTAGAACTGGTGGTAACCGGTTTCATCAGACCTGATGATATTTCTGATCGTCGTCCCAATATCTTTATGGCTATAACACAGGCTTGAATAATAAGGTTCTCCATCAACGTCTCTGGAATCTTCAGAGTTTATGCCGCCGATCCTGATACTTACACCAAGTTCAAAAGCTCCATCATCGACCTTTTCTCTGAGAAGCTTCTCTGTCTCAATCTTGGACTCTCCATAAGGACTGTCAGGTTCCTCGGCCCTCGGATCAAGTAACTTCCCTGGCATATCCTTTCTCATCTCAAAACTGTTTTCAGGATCAATCCCTTTCCTGTAAGGCTCAGGAGTATCCTCTAATGAGGCCTCAGCTTTATAAGCTGGTATCTCGCCGGTACCTGCATGAATCGAGGAACCGTTGACAAACTTTTCAACACCGGCCTTACGGGATCTCTCAACTACGTTTTCAAACATCTCAATGTTTTCAGGCCATCTCTCACCGGTATCAAAGTTCTCAACAGAAACATTCCACGCAAAATGCAGGACACAGTCAACATCTTCCAGAAGGCCTTCTAATTCCTCAAGATCGTCTTCATCCAGAAGATCGATCCGGGAATACCTGGTAAAGTTTTCCTCATCCTCAACAGACCTCGAGACACCTATAACCTCGAAATCATCTACCAGCTTCCCTCCCACAGCTTTTGCCACAACCCCGCTTGCACCGGTAATCAATACAGTATGCATAAAACCAATTTTGAAGTCAAAACAATTTATCTCTTAGGCCCAACTCCAAAAACTTGATAACTCCATCAAAGACAAAAACCAGAAACTCTCTGACAAATACAAACTAACTGACTAGATAGAAATCTCCTCCTCAATCAACTCCTCAACACCCTCAGGTCTCTCACCGTCCTCCAGATCCATCCGACCATCCGAAAGCCGCGAAAGCATCTCCCTGTACTCACTCGCAACCTCAAACAACCCCCTGTACTCATCCTCAGACAAAATACCCATACACACAAAACACACACTAAAGTTTCAAATCAATAACTCCAACCACTTCAAAAGACCAGAAAATCGACAGATCTTCCAGATTAGATATCTTGCTCGAAATACTTCCTCATGAACTCTTCGCAGTTATCGTCCAGATACTCTCTTGCCTCATCGAAAGAAAGGTGTCTGAGGTTTTCCTCAGGATCTCCTTCCTCAAACTTCCTGTGAATATGGACAGGTTTACCTTCGTGATAGTTGTCAATCCTGGCAACCTCATGTGTCTCGGTAACATCGTTCTCAAGATCGTACTCACGTGACTCAAGCATCACCGCCCACTTGTACGGTCGAATAGTATCTGGAATGCCTTTCATCCGGATAACAGCAGTCCTCTCAACACTCTCCACGTAACCAACAGGATACTCATCCTCCTCGGGTTCAGGCAAACTCATACTGTTGGTGTTAAACACCAAAGATAAAAAAGCTGCGGAACAAGTAACTATCATAGTTGGGGAGAACAGTGAAGGAAAACAGAAAAATCTGTTTACTGGCTAACCGGTGATGCTGATGGAGTACAACTCAAAAAAAGGAAGTGAAGAGAAAAATCTGAACGACGTGAAAGTCGAGGAGCTAGATCCAGGTATATCGAAATCCATCGATAAAACTCAGGAACTCTCGGAACAAGACTGGGAAGAAAAATTCGAGGAAGAAGATAGCAGGAAAAAGAAAGTAGTCCTGAAACTTCCGCTCGCCAGAAAACTCTTGACAGAGAAAAGAAGAGAGATTCTGGAAACACTTTCAGAGAAAGAATTCGACTCAATCACAGAACTAACCGAAGAACTCGGCCGTGACAAGAAAAACGTCTCACAGGACATCAAAAAACTCTACGAACACGGCATAATCGACCTCGAAGACCAGGGCAGATCCAAAAAACCAGTGTTCAATTTCGAAAAAATAGAAGTAGAATCACTGGAATTCCCTAGAAATAAAGAGTAAAATATCAACTCCAATTTTCGTAAGATTTCCGAAACGCCTCATAGTCCCTGTTCAATAATGAATTCATGATAGCGGATGCAAAACCTATATCCTCATGCCTTTTAGGAAGTCCCTCATAAGATTCGCCGAATCCATACATGAACTCCTGATAGAGTTCTCCATTCCATCGAAAAACGTGCGAAGTTATCCCAAATATATCTTCATACTGGTCTCGTCTACTGGCTTCTGTTTCAAAAAATTCTGAATCTATAACATAAACATTCCAGTCATCCTCATATTGAAAACTTAGATTATCTGCTGTAGTATCGATTAGGGCCATATCTTCTGAGTTCAAATTCCAGAAAACTTCTCCAACTTTTGAACCTAACTGCTGAGCTTTCTCACCGTCTAAAATCTGTTCTATATCTCTGAATTTCTCGCCAGGAACACTTTCCTTCAAGACAGTATACTTATCTAAGAATTCTATATCTGGTAGTTCAAATCCTGAAACTCTGAGATACTCTCTAGAATTTATTAAATTCTGAGTTCTCTTTTCTCTACTAGGAAATGAAACCTTATCGCGAGAATCAAACCTGTTAACAATCCTGTCAAACCAATCCTGAGAAACAAACCTCTTCACATAGTAAACGTCATCACCAGACTCTACTCGATAAACCTCATTCAGCGTTACCTCATCAACCTCAGAAAAATCATTTATATCTGAGTCCAATACCCGATCAACTTTCCTCTTGAGATCATTTGAATCTTTCACAGCCACACATACCCATTAGATTCAAAACATTTTTGTTACTTTAGCATAACATGGAAATTAATCTCGGAGACTATAAGAGGAAAAATGCCGTAGAGCTAGCCAGAGAGCTTCATGACCCAGTACTTGCTTCCAACTGGTCCGATGAAATATACTGGGATTTCGATAGCGAGATGAGAGGAATAACAGTCCCATTCAACGATGGAATAAGCGTCCAGACACAGTCTGCATATCATTTTGACTATACTGAAGACTCTGCAACCTTTGATATAGCTGAAGAAGTAGCAGGGGAAGTCTCAATTGAGAGAAACAGGGAAAACACAAACATGGACCAGGTTCTCTCACAGAGCTACAACTTCTACAAAGCCGCAGCAGACGCACACCAGAGATTTACTGGAGAAGTGCCAGATGGAATCACACTAATAGACAGATTCGACGAAGAACAGGAACTCGCCGGAACAGCAGACGACTTCATCCACAAACTCCAGCTTGCATCACGCTACCTGGACGACCACTTCAAATGGATGAACTACGGAGAAAGAATGGCAACAGAAGAACTACGAGAAGAACACGAATACCTCAATAACCAAATTTAGATTTTATCTTTCGAGTAAGGGTAATAAATGGTCCTGGAGAGATGGACTCTAAAAGCAGTATCAAAGCTATTGAAAGCGAAACTGTTCTAATAGGAACTAGAAAGTTATAGAATGAGTCCTCCCCCATTTATTGACTTAAGAGTAGATTCAGATGCTCTAATACTCTGATTAGAATTTTCTAAGAAATTTTTGCAATTCTCATAAGCTGTCATAACTTCTCCGCTGTAATTTGATGAAACCTCAGCGGATAATTTAGACGAGTTTTCCACCATATTATAGAACCTTGCACACTCTAGATTCGCAAGCTGACCTGAAGCAAGAGCCATCTGAGATTGCTGAATAGATATTCTTTCCATAGAAGATTCAAAACTATTCCGACCATCTAAAGCAATTCCAGAAACCATTGATACAATAATAAGTATCTCAGCCGAGACAATGAGTTTATCTCTAGTTTCCATCTAGATCACTAAACTTCTCCAAAATCCTCTCCCTTTCACCTTCATCAGCATCCAGAGAGTCTAGGACTGTCTCAACCTCATCCTCAGTCAAACCATACAAGTCGAATACAATCGCATCAATCAACTCATCAGTCTCCTGAATCTCCTCTTCTAATTCTTCAGCCTCTCTTCTGTTCTCAATGAACTTTTCCAGTCCCTGTTCTACATCACTCAGTTTCGGCAAAGTCAACTTCTCCAACCTATCAACAATTGAATTAGTCTTCGTAGCTGACTCCCTGAAGTTGGCGAAGCCGCCGGCCTCATCCACAGCCAAAGCGACAAACTCCTCAATCAAAGGCCTCATTTTATCGTCTATGTTGAACTTCATCGCAGGAACAAGATCAGTCTCCGTATAACCCCACCGATCCAACTCATCCTCACCGATGCTTTCACCGTCATCAGGCTTGTAACGAGCAGAAGCCAACAAAACAAGTTGACCATTCCTCTCCTCAAACTCAACACCGCCAACCCTCAAACTATCCCTATCAGCAGAAGTATCACTCAAAACCCTGTCAGAAAGGCCTTCAGCAGGCATATAGAGTTCTCCTAAAGTTTCTCCCTTAGGATCTTCAACAGAACTGCCAAGGTAATCTTTGATATTCAGATTAATTGAGTCTAAGCTCTCATTGAGATCAATCATCTCATCTGCAAGGAAACCTAAGAAATCATGTTTAACCCCAGATTCCATTTCTAAATCTTCCAAATCTAAATTATCATTGGAAAAGTCTTGCTTCAACTTAGATACTCTTTCCTGCCTCTCTTCTTTACTAATTTCAAATTCTATATCTGGAACGGAGAAAGGATTAAGATAATCTGTCTTAAACCGGAAATATCCGCCTCTCATCACATTTCCCCCTCCTGTGTTAGAGAGGAAGAACCACAGCAAATCATTGTTCAAAATTGAAAGAAGGTATTTATCATCAATCTCAACCTCGTCACCTAAAATGAAGCTATAAACCATGGTGTTATGATATATCCCTTTAGGGTCATAGGTGAAATTGCTTCCATCACTCATTTCTGGTGTGAGAATTTTGGAATTCTCAAACTCCTCTAAATTATTCAAACGACCAAACTCATACCATTTCTCATGATCCATTTTACCTCCTTCTCTTCCTCTTAGATCGTCTTCCTTTGATTTTAGATACTCCCAAGTATTTGGGTGCTCAGATTTTACAGTTTCTGGCTCAATAAACTCTGCTCCGTTATCAGTGAGTTCATAGGGAAAAATTACCCAGTAGTTTGGCTTAAGTGGCTGGTATCTGTGTACATCATCGCCTTTCAGGATAGGTTTCAACATTTCTGTTTCCAATTCCCATTCTTCTCCATTAACCTGGTCTCTTACCTTTACCGTGCCGTTTTTGGGTTCCTCTATTTTCTCGAGAAGATAGATTTTATCAGCACTTGTTTGTAGACCTACGAAAATTTTTCTTGTGAGCTCATCCAGATTTTTGCCAGCAGAATCTATCTTATTAAGAATGTTCTGTTTTTTCGGATTATTGAAGACCCATTTGTCCTTCCCATAATCTGCTTCAAGTTCAAAATTCTCTACTTTGTCTCCTTGCTTCAGTTCTTCCGGTTTTACTTCTGCATACTGGAAGTTTTCTTGAGGAGTTCTTGGAGGATGCGCGGAGCTGGAGGACGGAGCCGAAGTGGCGTGATCCGGAGTCCGGTGCTTTGCTGCGTGGTGGTGTGGACGACCTGATGAGGAACTATGAGGGAGAGATCGTGGTTCTGGATTACAAGACTCGTGGTTATCCGCCTAAAGAAGAAAATGGTGCGCCGGATTATTATGCGAGACAGGTCAACCTGTACAACCTGATTCTGCGTGAGAACGGTTACAGTACGGCGGACTACGGTTTGATCCTGTACTTCTATCAGGATGGTTTTGAGGAGTCAGGTGATTTTGTTTTCCATACAGAGGTCAGGAGGGTTGAAGTCGATATATGTGAGGCGAAGGATATGGTGCGTGACGCCGTCGAGACTCTGGACGGCGGGATACCTGAGCACGATGAGGACTGTGAGTACAGTGAGTGGAGTCCGGAGGGTTTCTGATTTTTTATCTTATCTTTTCTGCTGTTTTCCAGAAAAGTGATTTGGCTTTCTGGGATTTCGTCTCATTTCCCTGCAGGAGGTCTAGTTCTTCTTCCATAGTGGTGTAGTCGTTGTTGAATAGTTGTCCGTAGATTTCTTCTCCTCGTCCTGTTCGGCTGCGTATATCATTGAGGCCGGGATGTTGTATTCGTTGTGTTTGTTTTTCTCTGCATGTTTTTCGAGCTGTTTTCTTTTTTGCTCCGGTAGGTCGAGTTGGGCTGTTATGTCTGTTTCTGTGATCTGGTCGGCCTGGAAGCTGCCGGTCAGGAGTACGTAGGTTCTGAATGCTTCTGCCTGTTCTGGGTACTCCTGCTCCAGGGCTTTTACTGAAGAGGCTCTTTCAAGTCCTTCTCGTAGGAAAGGATGGTGCCATGTATCTGATCCTTCTTCGTACTGATATGCGTGGAAGAGTTCTGAAGCCAGTACCTTGTATGCATCAGGTTTTGAGGTTTTATCGTTGCTTACTCCTATCAGGCCTTTTCCCGGCATGTACATTCCCTCGTTCGTGAGTTCGCTGACCTGGTAGTTAGCTAATACCATCCCAAAAGCTGTCACGGGGATAGCAAGGTTTGTAGGGCCGGCAGCTACTGTTGTTGCAAGAATTAATGGTGTTGAAACCAGTGTGAAGGCTCCGTTCATAGGATTAAAAGTATCCTTGGCGATCTGTGTTCTTGAGGTCTGATATCGTATTCTTTCCTGTATATCCTGGCTCAATTTGCCGTAATCAGTGTCCAGTAGCTCGTCGTAGAACTCTGTCTGGTCGCTCAGAAACCTGTGCAGATCTTCAAGTTCAGCTATTTCACCGTCCTCCATGATGTCCTGTATGTCATCTCTGGTCGCCGGAACATCTTCATCATATATTTCTCTGTATCTTGCCACGGATTCCTGAGTGATCTCTTCTAGGGTTTCAACCGTTTCCATAACTTCAAGAACTCAAAAAATTTTTTTATCACTTTGTAACAACAGTCTCTGAAGGATCAAGTTCAAAACCATATGCATATGAATAATTCATTATATGAAAAGAGGATATCTTGCAGCTGCTTTGCCATTGGTTTTTCTAGGCGGAATCGCGTATTTTTTCAGGCCGTGGATTCATGGTTTTCTATTGAGTTTCTACGTTAACCCATTTATACTACAGGCAGCGGTGATGGCTGCTGCGGCAGGTGGACTGGTTTACTGGTGGAGAAAGAGGAGTGAGCCTGAGGAGGAAGAGAAAGATGAAGGAGTTGATGACTGGAAGAAGGTTAAGCTGGATGGAAGAGTAGTGAATGTCGCTTTCATGGTGTTTTTCGTGATGCTTGTCGGCGGAGGAGTTGCCAATACCGCCTTCACGAACGCAGTGATGGCTGAAGAGCTCGAGCAGGATGTAACCGAGATCGACAGCCTTCCGGATATTGATAACGAGAACCCGCGTATCCTTCCGGAGACTGTTGCACGCGAGTTCGCGGAGAACAGTTTGCAGGAGCCACGGCACAGGCTAGCAGGTACGGATATTGCCATAACTGATAACGGGACACCTATGTGGAGCTTCCCTCTGCAGCCGGACGGCGGGATCAACACGTTCATAATAAATCAGAAAGGTGCTGCCTTCGCCGATATGACGACTTCAAGCTCCGATATAAGTTACAGCGAGCAGGAGATGGAGGTCGGTATCGGTATGCAGGTGTTTGACAACATTAATTGGGTGCAGAAGAAGGAGAGATTCTGGGTCAACTACGAGGATCACTTCGTTCTGGAGCATGAAGGCGAAAACTATATTGCGACGCCTTACATCGAGTACGACTTCAGGTTTACTTTCCCTGTAGTTCACACCGTCCCCGAGTGGGGCGGGGTTGCTCTGATGGACAGCGAGGGTGATCTTGAGTATGTTGACAGCGCGGATGTTCGGAATCATGAGGTTCTTGGTGATCAGAGGAACTATCCGTTTGATCTCGCCCGTGCTTATGTTTCGTCCATGGAGTACCGTGAGGGAATCATCAACAAGTGGTTCTTCCACGAGAACCAGCTGGAGGTGGCGCCGGTACCTGGCTTCGATAATGATCAGCCGTTCATGATCCTGACTGAGGACAACCCGGAGCTTTTCGTGGCCACAGAACCGTATGGACAGGCTTCAGGGCTTTTCGAGATCTGGACGGTCGACGCCGTAACAGGTGAGTACGAGGTCTACAGGCTTGACCGTAACGAAGGATTGATCGGAGCGAACCGTGCCGTAAACTTCGTCAGAAGAGCGAACAGCCGTGTAAACTGGGCTGATCAGGACAGCGACACAGGTTTCTCACCTATCGAACCACTTCCTGTCATCGTAAATGACCAGCTCTACTGGCAGGTCCGTGTAGTACCTCAGGACAGTGCTGGTATAGCCTTCACAAGCTTCGTAGACGCGGAGACCAGTGACGTATATACGGCGCAGAACGACCAGGATATCAGAGACTTTCTGGAAGGACAAAATATCAACCAGACCACAGATATGAATCAAACTGAATCAGGGGACCAGACTGGCAACATCGAGATCTCGATTATAGAAGACGGAGAAGTAGTTGATACAGTTACTACAGAGGACAGAGATTTCGATATCAGAGTCAGGGAAAAATAAATACAGCCGTTAACATGTTAACTTTTGCTGTACACATTAATTTGTAGCTTGGTAAATCCAGGCTGTTCCAATAGTCCTACTGAAACTATGTGGGGCGGGTCGGGTCTGGAAGCTGTATCTCTTCCTTCTGGAAGGGTTAAGCGGTGTAAGCCGTGGGTAACGCTTCGACCCACCCTCTGGTTTTTTACTTCAAGAAATTTTTCCTGAAAATAATTTTGCTAGTCTGCTGGTTGTGGTCCGAGTTCTGGCCCTGGTTCTTCTCCTTGCTGTTCTTGCTGGAGGTTGTCGATTACTCTTCTGGTTGTGAGTATGGCGCTTGGCAGATCATAGTCCTGATGTTCGACCATGTTCCAGACGGCGGTGTTCTTGATGGCTTCGGTATCGGTTTCGTAGTCTTCTGCGTCGCGTGGTTTGACCGGTTGGTCTATCCAGTCGTTGAAGTTGAAGTTTTCGAACTCTCCGCCTCGCAGATCTTCGATGTCGCTCCAGTTCTCTCTTCCGACCCTGTCCTGGATGGCTGAAAGCTCCATCGCATTTTCAAATCCGCCCTTGAGGCTTTTTCTTGCTATTCCGTTGCTTATGTTTTTCCTGAAGTTTTCGACTCTTTCTCCTGCTCCGTCGCCGTTCTGGTAATCAGACTCGTCGAAGCCGAAGAACTCCATCTCGTCTTGCTGCATCCTGAACTCATCAGGCTCTCTTTCCTCTCCTCTTGGACCGGTGAACGTGTCGACATCGTCTTCTCCCGGCCGCAGTGCCTGAACCCTGTCGACGTACTGTTCCAGAGATTCCTCGTCCGGCCGGTGCTCGTGGAAGATCGCGTCGAGGACGTCCTGTTCCAGCATACCATCGACGTGTTCCTCCACTTCGGAAAGCCTCTGTTCGACTTCTTCTTCATCCTTTATCGTGGACTCGGATTTTATCCTTGACTCCATCTCGTCCAGGACATCGTACGGAAGGACCACCCCGCCGAGATCGAATTCCTCCTCACCGACTTCCACTGTCCCGTTATCGCGTTCGTCGTTCATCGCTGCCGAAAGCACGTCGCGTGTGAAGGTGGCGTTTATGCTTGTCTCGGCGGTTCCTGAGTCGACTCCCTCAAGCTGGAAGTCATCTTTCTCCAGCCTCTGTTCTCTTACTGTTCCGTTGCTCTCGTATTCTCTTACTATGAAGCCCTGCTGGTAGAGCTGTACTCTTTCCATGAGGCTTAGTGGGTCTGCTACATCATCAGGCAGGCCTTCTGCTGTATCATCTTTCAGCGGTACTTCGTCGCCGTCAAGTCTTGAAGCAATTTCGAATATCGCGGCAGACTCGACTGTGTGCGGCGAGTAAACAACTTCGTCTACCTTGTCGTCGCCATCCATCACTTCCGCCCTGAGCGGCCGCCTGATAACATCCAGCGCGTCCTCAGGATCCATGTCCTCGTCATCAAGCAGGTCCCAGTCTTCTCCCATCATCTTCCTCAGGAGCTCGGATTCTACGGCGTAGTTGGTCAGGTAGTTCATCTCGAACTCTATCAGGCGCCTGTAGACCGAGTTCGGAAGCATGGAGTGGTAGTCCTCCGGGTTAGAGATTGCGATAGCCGCGGTGTCGATCGAAAATACGGATCCGTTGCCGTGGAATTTGGTCTTGTTGTCGTCGATCTGGCTCTGGAGGTTTTCAAGTATCTGTATGTACTGGTCCGCGTCGTCAAGGAACGCGACACCCCTGTTTCCGGCGGTGAATGCTCCTGTGAAGCTCCAGTTCATAGGGTTGGTCGGATCGGAGTTCAGCGGTGGTTCAGCGAACAGCTGCTGGTACAGCGAGTCGAACTCGTCCTCGCTCTTTATCTCCCCTATACCTGTGCCATCGTCGAACGTGAAGCTACTGACCTCGACGTATAGATCAAGGAACTCGTCGATAAGTTCTCTCCTCGAGTCAAAGTCTCCTGAGTAATCTTGGAACTGGTCCAGGAGGTACGTGGCGACAGGACCTGTATTCTCGGGAATATTGACAGGCAGCGGCTTGTCTCTTTTATTCTGCATCTCCTGCTCGACGAGATTTCCTGCCTCCATGTCAAGCTCCTTAAGAAGTGATAACGGTTCCGCCTGTACAGGGCTTTCAGTATAATCATCCGGCTCTGCGTGTCCTTGATCCGGGTTGCCATAGGTCTTCCACATTCCCTCGCTGTGGGGTGTGATCTCCGCTGGATCGCCGATTTTTACAGTATGTATTCTTCCTTCATCTGTCTGTGAGTAATGCTGTAGACCTTTCTTCATAACTTCCGTCAGTTCACTTTTACCGGTAGCTGTTTCTCCCTCGATTATCGGCATCTTGGCGGCGTCTCCACGTGCAACTCTTCTCAGAGAATCAGTAAGTTCGTTTAACATTTCCGTGTTGCCGAAGACAGCGTTTTCTCCGTCGTTCCATGGATCGTCGAAGAACCTGTATCTTTCTTTCTTCTCCCCGTCTTCAACTACTGTTCTGGTTCCGTAATGTGTTATCGCTTCGTGGACGTACTCCGCAGCTGTACCGAACTCGGCTCTGTCAGGGTTTTCCAGCGCGAAATCGACGTATTCGCTGAAACCCATCGTGTCGCTTTCCTGCTCGGTCACGGTTTCCTCAAGTACGGAGTCAAGATCCATTTATACTTTAAATTGGATATCAACTTTTTTATCATTACAGAAGAACAACTTTGTTCTAATACAGGTATGAGTTTCTGGATTCAGAATAAGTTTAAATCATTAATTAAATCTTTCAAGATCTCAGAAAGCTCCTGAATGTCTCAAATTTGAAATAGAAAGGTTTCAGGCTATTCCTGGAAATCTGTATACTGTTTCCGGCGACATACCTATCAGGAATAAAATCTATACGAGAAATCATTCTTGACTACCTTCGGGACACAACTTATTTAATGGTTCATGTGTATCGTTGTGTATATGTCGACCGAGGGCGATGAGAAAGAGGTTTAGGGGGAAAATGATGATGTTATTCGCTGGAGTGAGAAAGTTGAGGACCATACTCTGGCAGTGCTCGAAGGTGAAATCGAGGAAGAGGAAGACATTGATTTCGAGAGTTTTGATGGTCGCACCGGTGTTGCAAAGACCAATACAGAAAAGTATGTAACGGATTTTGATGAGGAATTTGATTTTGGAGACGGAAGTATCGAGGTCAGTGTCGAGCGTGAAGGCAGTTTTAACACGCTCGAGTACTGGAGCGATGACCCAGAGGTCATGGACGAGTTCCGTAGTTACGTGGAATCTCATATCAGAAGCGTTGAGCAGCAGCCACACCTTGAGCCGTACAAGTTTGAGGATGTAAGAAGTGATGAGGTCGCCGAGCTTTTGACTGTTTTCGAACAGGAGTTCGAGATGGATGGACCTCTTCCAAGTGGAAGTAACGGCCAGCCAAGGATGCATATGCAGAGAGTGACTGATCTGAACGATGAGAACGAGTACCGCGAAGATACCGATGAAGAGACAGGTATTTCAGCGCAGCACAGGATTCCCGGTGATGCGAAATACGTGATAGAAGGTTTCAATGATGAAGTTGCAGGAGCGGAAACTGTAGAAGGTAGCCTGACTATCAGACCTCAGAAACGCGAAGTTGGCCGCTACACCGTGAAATTCAGTTCAGAGGATGCTGACTCGGTTGCATACATGGTAAACACGTCTCTGAAAGCTATAGATCCCGACAAGGAAGAAATGCCGTTCTAGAGCTCAGAACAGCTGAAGATTTTTACATACTGAAGCTCTGTCAGTAGTTCTCGTTTTCTACGCCTATCCTGGTTAGTAGAAGGTGAGCTGCTATCTGGTGTGAGCAGTTCTCTCCTCTGTAGGGACAGGGACAGAAGGTTTCACCGGAGTCTATGTCCACGCCTACCTGGTACTCGGCCGAGTCACCTTGGATGGTGAACTGGTACCTGTCCGGGGAGGAAAGCTGTACCTCGATCTTCCCTTCGTCAACTATTCTACGGGCCTTCCCCCACTTGTGCAGGTTCTCCTTTTCATCCCGCGACATCTCCTCTATATCTTTCACAGGTAGAAACTGAAAAATCAAGCTTAAGTTTGTATGACCAGGTTAAAATTTCATCAACCGGGAGACCGGAATAATTTCTTTTATGTCTGGCCGCCAAAGAGTACTGTATGAGCGAGTTCGAGGACGATGACCTTGAGTTCACTGAGAAAGTGATAGAGAAGAACAGGGAAGGCCTCGAGAGACTTGCCCGTGAGGAAGACGCAGCTGAGAAACGTGGCGAATCCTTCACTGACAGGTTGAAAAGGCTTCTGCAGAGGCTCAGAGAAATAAGAAAAAGTGAAGACACGGAAGAAGCAAGCTTCACAAGGATAGAGAACTTCAGCGAAGAAGAGACTGCTGGTTAGAAACTTCTAGATATAGTTTTGAAAACCGTTTCTCAGGTATGCGTGAAGATCTTCAGTATCTCTCTCAAGATCTCTCTTCCTTCCGGAGTTTTTTCCCGAAGGGTTCTGGATGGCAATATCGCTCAGCAGACGTGTAAGATTCTTGTTCAGGTCTGGTATCAGCGGGTTCCTGAAGCCGTTGGCAGCCTGGATATTCCTGAGGAAAAGCGCACCCGCTAGGTATGAGGTTCTCTTGTTTCCCTCGCCGAAGATCTGGTTCTTCGCAATCCGGCCCATGAGTACCGCTGTGAGCCAGAGACCATCACTGTTCTCCCTGCATTCCCGCGGCATGATCTCTTCAAGTAAAATTTCCAGTTTACCTTCTTCCCGCAGCTGGTAGTAGTCTTCTTCACGTGAGACCTCCAGCTCGGGTACCGCACTCGATGGACTACTCTGGACACCGATATCGAAGTCATCACCGACGTCCACGTCTCCGAGATCATGCTCCGTCACGTCATCCACCAGTCTGACAGGATCCGTCACCGCCTTGTTCAGGTTGTTCACTGTATCAGGATCAGGCAACAACCTGGCAAGATCTTCACAGTCAACCTCCAGGACATCATCGGACATAATCATTACTTGCCAGATGCCATGGTTAAGTCTTCCCGAAAAATCTCTCCACACAGCAACACGGTTCTCTAATTTTTAACTCTCTGAGACAAAAAGCAATCTTATGAAACCTGAAATCCAGAAATTCCTGGAGACACGGGAGAGCAGCCGTGCGAAAAGACCGAGCATAAAGTACAGGAAAGGCGGCTTTGAGGTCGTTATACCCGAGAAAATGGATCTGGATGCAGGGAGATTTGTCGACCAGAACATGGACTGGATCAAGAAACATATGCCCCGGGCTCGCGAATACAGAGACAAAACTCCGGAAAGAAATTTTCAGGAAGGAGGGAAAATCTCAGTTCTCGGCACCGAACGAGAAATCAGAATCGAAAAACGCAGGACAGGAAAAATCACGGAGAACAAAATTTTCCTCGCTGAATACCTGGTTGAGAGGAACTCGGTGAAGGAAAGAGTGCGGGAGAACCTGAAAAAATTCGCCAGAAAAGTTTTCGAGAAGAAATCACAGAAATTCTCCGAAGACATTAATGGAGAGTTCAAGAAAATTTTTCTCAAGAGCCAGGAGACGCGCTGGGGCTCATGCTCCGGCAAAAACAACCTGAACTTCAACTGGCGCCTGATCCTAGGACCGGAGAAAGTTCTAGACTATGTTGTCGTACATGAGCTTGTGCACCTGGAAATTTCAAACCACGGGGAAAATTTCTGGAAACGCTTAAAGGAAATTTTACCGGATTACAGGAGTTCAAAGCAGTGGCTGGATGAAAACCCGGCAAAACTTGAGTTCTAAAAAGTTTCAGTGGAGAGATTATCCTATGGAGGATTTAATCGAAAATTTGAGGGACATTGAAGGAGTTCAGAACGTGAAACGTGAATCTGGCCCAGTTCTAAAGATCAATCTTTTCAGCAGCGAGATACCAAGTTCTGAAGTGGAGAAAATTTCTGGAGACCTCAGGAAAATCTCTCAGAAAATATTGAACAGGCTGGAAAGAGCTTCTTCCACCGGAGCCGTCAGCGGCTGGGAGTGGATAATAAAGCCGGAGAAAAAGTACAGCCAGAAAAAACTCGGTAATTCGCGTGTTTCAGACAGGAAGCCAAAAGGTCACGAACCTGCGTACTACAGAGTGGCTATCAATCCTTGAAGAGAATTTTTCTTAAATTCAAAGTAAAAAGAAAGAGAAAAAAATTTGAAGTCTTCTAAGCGTCTCTTGCTTGTTTTGAGTGGTTTCTTGGTTGTTTTTGTCCTCTTGAAGTTTTTCTGATTTTTTGTTTCTTCTCTTACCTTTCGACCGGTGTTGTTTTCTTTCTTGACGTGGTGTAGATGACGCTGGCTGTTTGGTATTTGTGTTTAGTGGTTGCCTACTGGAACAAGTTGATATTTCCGGACTGTTTCGGTTGGTCCCTGTTGCCCGCGGCCCACTGAGTTGTGAGCCAGGCCAGGTTTTCCCAACCTACTTATCCTGTATCATATATACAGGATATTCGGATTAGAGAAGATATTTGCAAAATTACCCACACAGGACATAGTCACGGCTGGCATTCCATGCTCCGAAGTCATTACTGTATGAGTCATATCTCTACTTTGTGTCGCGGCATTTAAAAAAGTTTGTGAGAAAGTTGAGCTGATTCTGATAGTGTGTTTTTCCGTGTTTTCAGAGCTCAGATAATCAACGCAAAAACTCCGTAAGAGGCTGCGGCAGATATTGTAGGTGTGAGGATCCACAGTGTAACTACGTGGCCTATTATCTCTGGCTTGAATAGGCGGTCGTCTGGAAGGTCCTCCTGTTGTTCTTCTCCGATCTGGTTGGTTTCTCTGGATTTCAGTGCGGCTGTGTTCATCTCGGGTTTCTCTCCTTGGAGCGTATTCTTAACTTTTACCGTTCTGGAGGCTCGTCCCCAGCCCAGTCCTGTGATGCACATTGTCGCCGAGATGGCGAGTGATGCAGGTATTCCAAGGAATGAGAGCACGGAGATTATCGAGGCCGAGACCGTTGAGACGACCAGTGATGCGAGAAGAGGTAATTCAGTTATTCCGTCGCCTACGGTTTCAAGTGTTTTCCGGGCAATCGTGAAGCTTCCGATACTGATTGCTCCTACTGCTAGGATAATTCCTGTATTCATCTTTATTATGCCTTCTCCCGCTGCTCCTACCAGTGGTGCTACTGCGTTGGCGACGTTTGATGCTCCTGCGGAGAAACCCATGTAGCATGCTATAGCGACTACAAGAACGCTTGAAACCAGTTCCCTGTAGCTTGTATTGTGTCCTTTTCCTACAGGTATTTTACCTCTGTACCTGAGTAGATTTCCTTCTGTCTGGTCTATGTGGAAGTATTCGTCCATGTGCACATACAGGTAGCGGCCGATCACTCCTCCTGCCAGGAATGCTACAGCCGGCGCCACGAGCCACCAGGACATAATCTGTCCCATCATCTCCCAGTTCAGGGTACCGGAGGCAAGTCCCAGTCCGGCGATTGCACCGACCGCAGTCATTGAAGTTGACGCAGGCACACCTGAAAGATTGGATATCAGCAAACTACCTCCGATGAAGAAAAGTATTACTGCCGAAGCAGTCAGCGAGAACTGCGATGCAGGTACAATTTTCCCGCCCATAGTGTCTATAACATTTCTTCCGACCGTCCAGCCGCCGAGGAATACGAAAAAACTCATCATTGCTGCAGCTTTAGGCTTGGAGAGTAGCTTGGATCCTACCGAGGGACCGAAGGCTACTCCTGTAGAAGAACCTCCGATGTTGATGCCGACGAATACTGCAGTGGCGAGGCTGAAAATGAAAAGTAATTCCATGTTTAACCAGTCCTGTTATCCTATAGGACCGTTTTCAAACATTCCGTGGTACATTATGCCTATTGAAACTGCTGCTCCGCCACCTACCGCGTACTGCACAGGCACACCCGTAAAAACACCTACAGACGCTCCTGTAGCAAGACTGGTTGTTATACCTGCCAGTACCTTGTCGTAGTAATCAATCTCTAAATCCAGAAAAAATCACCGTACTAAAATCCTCATTTTATTCTAATAAGATTAACGAGTCCGAGAAGTCAGCCTTTCCAGGAGAGGAATACAGATTCACAGACTTCAAATACCGGGGCGGACAAAAATTAGTTATGGATCTGGAAGATAGAGTTGCGATCGTCACCGGTGGTTCAAGTGGAATAGGAAAAGCAATAGTCGAGAGATTTGCCTGGGAAGGAGCACACGTAGTAATAGCCGACCTACAGGAGGAGAAAGGAAAAGAACTGGCTGAAGAAGTTGACTGCAGTTTCAAGCACTGCGATGTCTCCGATTACGATAATGTAAAACAGGTTGTAGAGGAAACCGTTGAAGAACACGGAAAACTTGACATCATGGTGAACAATGCCGGTATTGGCTCCCAGGCTGATATAGAGGACATGGAGATCGATGAATGGGGGAAAATACTTTCTGTGGATCTGGATGGAGTCATGCATGGATGCAAGGCAGCAGCCCCGCACCTGAAGGAGACGAACGGGAAGATCATCAACATGGCCTCGATCTACGGCCTGGTCGGCGATGTCGGTGCGACGGCTTACAACGCCGCGAAAGGCGGGGTAGTCAATCTCACACGGAGTGTAGCAGATGATCTCGCGGAAGAAGAAGTGAATGTGAACTCGATCTGCCCTGGCTTCGTTGACACTCCGATGACTGAAAAAGCTCTTGAAGACGAGGATTTCCAGACGCACGTCCTTGGAGAGACTCCTATGGGGCGTGTAGCGGAACCTGAGGAAATTGCCTCTGTGGCTACATTCCTGGCTTCAGATGAGGCATCTTACGTTACCGGGGCAAACATTCCTGTAGACGGAGGGTGGACCTCACACTAGAACCGGTTCCAAGCTTGAATAAGATTTGATTGAGTTTTTCATCTTTATTTCCAGTTTTTTCTTTGGGGATTTCTTTCCCTGCTCTCGATAAGGAGCTATGTGCTGTAAAATCTGTGATTTCCTGTAGAAATAGTCTTATGTCTCTTGGTAGAATATTTCTTTGGTCGTGGACAGACCAAGTTAAAAATCCGAAGGATACCGGAGAAGACAGGGAAATTTCCCTCTCTTGTCTCCGGTTTGTTTCCGCGGCCGGACTGGAGGTGAAAAATCCTATGGCAAGATTCGTATGTCCTTTTTGCGACGAGGCTGTAGAATACAGCGATGAGGACGAGGTTATCCCAGAGGCACTGACACATATGAGGGATGAACACGATAAGAGGAAGGTTACAGCCGAGTACGTTAGAGGGAATATCCACGCACACTAGGAAAACCTATCTATTTTTCTTTTAACCACTGTTCTCGAGCGCTCTCTGCAGGTGATAAAAACTATGAACGGCTCTGAAACAGCTGAAAAGCAGGAAGATGTTTTGACTTGTCCTGAATGTGGTTCAACACATCTCAGGGTTTCCCTGGGAGAGCTTATATGCCAGGACTGTGGAACCGTGCTCCAGGATAATCTCCCCGATGAATCAGCGGATCAGAGAGCATACACCCAGGAGCAGCGGGAGAAAATCGAGCGAACAGGATCGCCTGTAACGTACAGTAAAGCAGATAGAGGTTTCAGCACACAGCTTGGTTCAGGAGGCAACATGAGAGCTGTTTCACCAGGAAAGAGAGGACAGTACTACAGGTTGAGGAAGTGGCAGAGAAGACTAGATGAATCACAGCAGAGAAGACTGAAATTTGCCTTGAAAGAGATGGAACGGCTTGTAAATACGCTGAACCTTCCAGAGTCTCTCATAGAGGAGGGAAGCCGGCTTTACGAGAAAGCACTCGAGAAAAACATTGTGAAAGGAAGAAGGATAGAGCATCTCGTGGCGGCACTGGTTTACATACTCGCAAGGGATAGAGGTGTTCCCAGGACGCTTTCCGAGATCTCGAAGCAGACCGGGATATCGGAGAGAGATCTAGGGAAAAATTACAGGTACCTGGCGCGTGAACTGGACCTGAGGGTACTCCCTGTAGACCCTAAGGATTTCATACCGCGGTTCTCCAATAAACTGGGCTTCTCGGGTGAAACCCAGGCGCGTGCCAGGAAGCTGATCGATGAAGCCCAGGAGAAGGGAATACTGGCGGGACGAAGCCCTGACAGCATTGCAGCTGCAGCACTGTACCTGGCCTCAGAGCTTGAAGGTGAAGACGTGACCAAGAAATCAGTCGCGGATTCAGTCGGTGTAACCCCGGTAACGCTACGTAAAGGACTCACAAACCTGAGAGAAGGCCTTGACTATCCCGAAGAATAAGTTTACAGGTCTAAATCTAATCTTCTTTCCTGCTCCGGATAATTTCTGAAGGGAGTTCATCGTCCTCGAACGCTATGCCGGTTGTGAGAAGGAGTTTCATCGCCTTGCTTACTTTCATATCCAGCTCGGTGTATTCCTCTTCGCTCACCATTACAAGGTTTCCCATAGTCGGGTTAGGACTCAGAGGAAGATAAACTGTCTCAAGATCTTTATCCGTGGCATTCTCTATAGCATCGGGAGAATCAGAGGTTATAAGCCCGATTGCATGTATTCCCTCTCTCGGGAACTCGATAAGAACAACTTTCCTGAACCTGCTTCCGCCCTCGGTAAATGAATTAGTGATCTGCTTGAAGGTCTTGTAAATCGTTCCAAAAAGAGGTATGTCATCAACTACACGGACTACAGACCTCCTTAGACGGGCACTGGTCTTGTAATTTGACATATAGCCTATTCCGGTAATGAAAACTACAACGAATCCTCCTGCAAGCACCTGTGCCACAACCTTGATGTTTCCGGTGTACCTGGTGAGCTGTGTGCTACGGACTATCGGATCTATAAACATGAAAACCCATCCGGCCAGGAACTGGATGATAAGAATCGTTATCAGAACAGGAATTACCATTATCAGGCCGGATACAAAGCTTTCCTTTAACCTGTTCCAAATATCCATAAACCTGTTTTTACCGCAGGCATTCAAAAATCAAACTCAAAAGAATTCTCTCGAGGATTACTCTTCGTCCCTGAATCTGACAAAACTTACGTAGGAATGTTCTGTAATCTCCCCATCCCTGTATCTTTTCAGGACCTGACGAGAGCCCTCCAGGATAGGAGCAACAATCACTCCTCCAGGTTTGAGATATTCTGCCGCCTCTTCGAAAGACTCTACTGCACAGGAATAGAGAATTTTATCGAATTTACCTTCAACAGGCTCGAAGCCGCTCCCATGGAAAATCTCAATATTTTCCCTCGATCCGAGATGTCCACGTGATTTTTCCACGAGCTCTCCTGATATCTCAATGCCCAGGACGGTTCCTGAAAGTTCTGAAAGAACTGCGAGCTGGTAACCTGATCCTGAGCCAATTTCCAGAATCCTGTCAGATTTTTGAGGGTCGAGAAGTTCTGTATTGATTGCAACCATGTGAGGAGCTGATATAGTGGCTTCTTCACCGATCGGGACCGGCTGATCAGTGTAGGCATCCTCAACAAATTCTTCAGGCACGAAAACAGCTCTATCCACGTTCCTGAAAGCCTTCTCCACACGCTTATCTTCGATGTACCTCTGGTTCACCAGATAATCGACAAGATCATCGTTGGAATCAAAAGAAGGTCTCAAGACTAACTGTGAATATCCTCGTCCAGCCAGTTAACTTTTGTTCCACTCCAGAAAATAAAAAGGAAAAATTTGAGTAATTCAGGCCCCGGATTTTCTCCGGCCTCTGATTCCTCTTTCAACCTTTCTGGCGGAGACCTGTCTCTCGGCTATTCTCTGGAAGTTATCGAAAATTTTCAGCGTCCTCTTCGCCCGTTCAAAGTTCTCCTCGTTGACTTCATCCATGAGTCTCTCCTCCCGTTCCTCAGAGAAATTCTTCGTCCTGATCGCTTTTTTCGCAATACCAGGTGTCAACTCCGGGTGGAACTGGACGCCGTAGACCGGTTTCTCCGTGTGCTTGATACCCTGGACGCATATATCGGTTTCCGCGATCCGCTCCATTTTCTCCGGGACTTCCTCCACCCGGTCCTGATGGGTTGAGAACGGGTATTCGCTTTCCCTCAGGCCCCGGAAAATTTCCGTGTCATCAAAGTTTATCTCCCGGTAGCCGATCTCGTAGTCATCCATCTGCACAACCTCCGCATCCATTGCTTTCGCGATGATCTGATGGCCGAAGCAGACGCCGAGTACAGGTACGTCGTCCTCTATGTACTCCCTGGTTTTCTCCACGAGCGCGTCGATCCACTCCTCGTCCTCGTAGACACTGGTCGTCGAACCGGTGATAACCACGATTTCAGGATTCTCCGGGAACTCCTGCTTCATAGCCTTGAAGATTTCCGAGTCGGGAAAAACATCTCTGAACCGGTTAGAGTAACGCGGCCAGTCCAAGGTACAGTCAATCACAGAAACCGGTACAGAATCACGCACCGGAAAACACCCTGCGGTAGTAATCATCAAAAGATTTTGAAGCTTGTATAGAGTCACAGCTGACAGGATCAGCCGTGTAGAACGCATCCACCCTGTTCAACAGAATTGACAGACGATGTCATATTATCTTCCTTGCTGGCAACTTTTTTACAAGTTTTCACAGTTCAAACTCCAGCTGCATGGGCCAGAAAAATCTTGGTGGCGAAAATTTCTGTAGTATGGGACTGAAAGTTTGAAGGATTTAAACCTGCGAGAGGAAAAACTTGAATATGGCTTTTTCCAGTATTGCCTACGAGACCTCGCGAGGAAAAGTAGAGACAGTTAACACCGGCGACTCTCTATCGTTCAACGAAGATTTGATAGCGGAGGAGTTCCGGGTCGGCGAGGACGGTGAATGGGTGATAATCCACTACACGAACAGGAGCTCGGGATCTGACGGAAGCGTCATGATGCCGAAGGAACGCGTGATAAGAATCGGTGAGGAAAGAGAGATCCTCTGAATCAAAAATATCCTTGAAATTCGTTTATGGAAAAATTCGGGTTTGAGAGATCAGTTCACGATTTTTGTAAATGACTCTGTGAATGTCTCGCCGCCTGAGACAAATTTCATTGTTCCCTCTACCCTGATGTTTTTGTCTTCAAAGTCCTGTTCGACTGGCAGACCGGAAAGATCCATGTTAAATCCATATGTTACATATTCGGAGCTATTGGCTGGTATAGTGGTTTCCCAGGATTTTACTCCACGTTTGACGGTTTTTCCGTCGATAGTTATGATATAAGGGGTTCTTTCGATTCTTGAACTAACTACGTTTGGATTTTGGACGCGCGAATCGTATACGAATCTTACTGAGTTCTGTGTTTCCCTGTAATCTATTATACTGTCGTTGACAAGTTCAGGTGATTCCGGCTGAATATCTGCGTAAAACATTCCTGTCGGTGTGCCTGTTGAAGGCATTAAAACCGATGCTGAGCCGAAAAAACCCAGTATGAAGGCGGTTGCAAGAAGTAGGTCTCTTCCCTTGTCTGACTTGATCCTGTCTTTCTGCTTGAAGAGTATTTCTTTCCTGTTGGCTTCTCTGCTGGTATCCTGTTTTTCTGTCAATTTAGAGCACTCTCACAGCTTTCTGTGGTTTTCTGGAGGAGATTTTCGCGTACCTCCGTTTCAGTTTGACTTATCGCCGTTATTATAGTTTTTTGAAGTGAAGAAAAGAAAGCGGGATTGATTGGAGAATAACCCCGTATCTTCTGTTTATTTCATTGCTCCTGCGATGATCGAGGCTGCTACTATCAGTGCCGAGGACAGGACGACCATGTCTGCCTCGGGTGCTGCTCCTGAGGTGTATCCGGCGAGGCTGGCTCCTGACTTCACGACGAATACGGTCACAAAGAAGGCCAGTATACCCAGGATTATCATGACCACGAAGGCCACAGTATTCTCCACAAGGTCTGAAAGCACGTTCATTACACTCATACCATGGTTCACCGGTTGAAGAATTCAAAAGCCAACTCTAAATCCTTTTCTTCCCTACAGCATACAGTTTAAAAATTGCGCGATAAACCGAGTTCATGGTAATTGAACAGGTGATGGCCGGGACAGCACTCCACTGGCAGCTCGCAAGATTTACACTGGTGATGATAACAGGACTGGTATTCATACGCGCCGCAGTAATTCCGGCGACAAAATTTCTTGTAGCCCGGCGAACCGACAACATAAGAACACAGACCTCGATAGGAAACTTCACAGGAATATTCACGGGATTCCTGGTTCTTATAGCCGCATTCCAGGCAGGAAACTTCGGAGGCCTCGTAACAGTTCTCGGAACAGTCACCGCCGCCCTGACTGTAGCCATCGGATTCGGGATGAGAGATGAGGTCGGAAGTCTTGTTTCCGGAATATTCATCCAGGTCGACAATCCATTCGTGAAAGGAGACTACATCAAGGTAGATGACACAGAAGGAGTAGTACAGGAAATAAATCTCAGGACCACCACACTCAAGACTTCAGGAAGCGAGAAAATGGTTATGCCTAACAGAATCCTAAACGCCAGCGGCATCAAAAACTTTACACGCGGCAGAAAAACCAAGACAAGTGTAAATGTAAAGACGCCTGTTGAAACTGTTGACAAAGCCAGGAAAATCCTCAGAGAGGAAGCAGAGGAAAACAGTGAAGTCCAGGACAGTCCTGAACCAGACACACTCATCTCGAAGATTGAAGAAGACAAAGCAGAAACAGAACTGCATTACTGGGTCTCCAGCCCCGGAAAAGTATCTGAAGTGCGGTCAAAAATCCTGGAAAACTTCAGTGAAAAAGCCCAGGATCAGGAAATCTTTACAGAAGAGAAAACTGAGGAATGAACACGGAATCCGGGAAATTCTTTTTCAAACTCAACGACAAATCAGGATCATGGATGTCGATATCGAGATGTATCCTGAATCCGTCAGGGATCAGCTTGAGGACGCAATAAGACAATCTGTCGACAACTACGTCCAGAAGGAGATTCGAGAGAAAAACGTGGAATGTCCGGAATGCAGCTCCATGGAATTTTCAGCAGAAGTCGAGAAAAAAGGAGGTGGAAACTTTGACGAGAAAGCAGTGTGCGAAAACTGCGAGGAGGAAGTAAATATAGATGTGGAAATCGGCGACCTCAGATCAGGATTCTAGAAAACAGAAACTCAAGAAACAATGTCCCGGAAAACCACTTCGGTACCGTTCTCTATACCCTGTTCGTCCGAAAAATTCTGTCTCGTCTCAATAACATACTTCGCAGGACCTGTGCTTGTATAGCTCTCCAGCATGTCATCTGAAACATTCGGCTGAGGATCAGCCTCCCGGATATTCTCCACAGTCCTCTCAGCAGTTACAAAAATCATATCAAGAGGAATATACGTGTTCTTCATCCAGAAACTCCTGTTAACTTCGTCCTCCCAGACAAAAAGCATTCCTGTACCATTCTCCAGAGTTTTCCTGTACATCAAACCTCTGCTTCGTTCCCTTTGAGTATCAGCTTTCTCAAGCCTCAACACGCCAAGCGTCCGATTACCTTCAGAAAAAATAGCCTTCACAGTATCGTTCGCTGACATATTGGAGAAATTTTCCTCCATTTCCTCCGCTCCAGGCCTCGGGGCTGCAACAAGCAAAGCAAGAACAGCTACAAGACCTAAAACAACGAGAAAATTCTTCACATTCTCCTCCATAAATATATTTTACTGCACAATCCTTTTGAAGCACACCCGGCAAACCAGACAGTTAAATCCTTTGCCGAGAAAAACTCGGTTAGAAACTCTCCGAGGGAGAGGATAGCGAGGTAAAAATTTTTGTCAGAGTTCGCAGACAAGTTTTCAAACGAGATAGAAGAAAAAAGAGAACTGATCAGGGACGACCTAGAATCAGGGATAGAGGAACAGGTCCAGGAACTCCTGGAAGAAGATTTTAACGGTAAATTCTACGAGGAAGATATCGAAGAGAAGAAGGGAGAGTTCAACGTCCGCGCATCGGACGCCGGCAGGAACGACCTGGAGTTCAGGAACAACACCCGGCTCTACGTCGTCCAAGCCACCACGGTCGACAGAGACGGCGAAAAAACCAGGAAGATGGACACCGGAACCCTGAAACCTTACAGCCGAGAAGACTACGAGAGCTTCCTGCAGCGAGCCTCTGAGATCGTCGAACTGGAATCGATACTTGAAAAACTTGATCCGGAAACAGAAGATAAAACTTACGTGCTTATCGACGGAACTCTGCTGACACGGCTTCTAGTCGAACCAGAAGAACTGAAGATCTCGGAGCAACGCGACAAGCGCCTTGATTTGATTGAAGTGTTCCAGGAGCTTCTGAAGATAGCAGAGGAGAACAAAAATATCCTGCTAGCCGGAGTCTCGAAGGACTCCAATTCCAGCGTGCTCTACAGGACTCTGCTGAAGGAGATAATAGAAGGAAAAATTTCCGGGCTGGAAGCTTCCGGCCTAGAAGATACGAGAGAGTTCCTCGAGGATAACTTCGAGAAGATCAACTACAGCCCGGAGGAGGTCAGAACTTCGATCAAGAACCTGCGTGAAGGTGGAGAGGATGTGTCTGAGGTAGAGGAGCTTTTGGAGCGGTACAGGTCTGCTATACCAGACACCGAGATGGTGCGACAGCTCGCATCGGGTACAGGCTTCACGCAGCCTCTACGCGCGACAGGTATAAAATCCAGTTTCTACAGGAGCCTGGACAGCTTCGACGAGGACAGCGAGAAATTCCTTGGCAACAGGTTCCCGCAGACCTTGATGGAGGAAAACAAAAAGAAGTTCATGAGGAAAAATTACTCACTGCTTGAAGACCTGAAGGGCTGCCCTTCAGTTGTCTCCTTTTACTGGCTGCCGAACGAGCAGGATCTTCCACTGAGGATCGACCTGCTTGACTTCGGTACCCGGCTTGAGGATGCTGGAGATACCGAGTTCGTCGAGCCGGATAAGCGTGTGCGAGATATTTTAGAGTTGCTCGCAACAGGTTACGCAGGGGAGGGAATGCACAACGTCTGGATCAGCCAGGCCGACAACTCCGCCTCGCTGAAGAATTCACAGATAGAAAACGTCTACAAGCCCCTGCTGCAGAACCAGCTTGGGGAAAACCTTCGAAAATACATGAGGAGAAGAGATAAACGTGTCTAAAAACACCATCGGCCGCGTAATAGGAGAAACAAACACCAGAAACTTCCAGTTCACAGTAGAAGAAGGCGAAGAACCGGCAGTCTTCGAATACGTGAAGATTTCTATACAGGACCAGGTAGACGGCGAGAAAAAATCCCAGGATGTCTTGGCGCAGGTCATCGACATCCAGAGAAGAAATCCGGCGATGGAGAACGGCACACCGATCGAAGCCGTCGAGACCATGACCGAACAGGGAATAGACAACACTAACACCGTCGCACGGGCACAAGTCATCGGATACATGGGAGCTACCGGTGTCACAAAACCAAGATACGCGTCGAAGCCGGGAACAGAGGTCGAGATCGCACCAGACCAGTTCCTGGAAAACTTTACCACGGTACAAGACGGCCTCAACATCGGAACCATGCTGACGAGAGAATCTGTCAACGCAGAGCTCGACGTAGAGGGGCTTAACAGGCACCTCGCGATCCTGGCCGCTACAGGAGCGGGTAAAAGCCATACTACAGGAGTACTTATCGAGGAACTGCTTGAGAAAGGCGCTTCTATGCTGGCGATCGATCCTCACGGCGACTACGTGAATATGAGCCAGGAGAAAAACGAGGGATTCGAGCACACCGACAAGATCAGAGTTTTCAAGGCGAGGAACCCTGGCGGCGACGAGTACCAGATCAAGGTCAAAACGTCGAAGCTCGGCTGGAGGAAACTGAGTGAGCTCGCAGGTATCAGGGAGGACTTCACGAACCAGCGGAAGATCATGAGAAACGCCGTCAACCACATCAAGGAGGAGAAAGGCGAGAACTACTCGTACAGTCTGGAAGATGTAATTGATACCCTTGAGAAGATCCAGGACGACCTCATACTTCTTGACGGCGACGAGGAAAATAAAACTGAGACGGTGGAGCACGCGGAGAAAGTCCAGTTCAAAATTGAGAGGCTGGAAAGCTACGGCATTTTTGGAACCACAGAAGTCAATTTTGACTCCCTGCTTTCGCCCCAGCAGCTGACTGTTCTCGATCTTTCAGGAATTCCTTTCAAGGCGCAGGACCTGATCGCGGAACTCGTCCTTGAGAGGATCTACCAGGCCCGTGTCAGGCACTCGCTTGGAGAGTCGGGCGAGACCTATGACTATCCGGTTTTCACGATAGTCGAGGAGGCACACAGGTTATGTCCTTCCTCGAGTTCACGCAGCGAATCAGGGCCTCGTACGAAGGAAAAACTCTCGGAGATCGCGTCAGAGGGTAGAAAGTTCGGCACGTTCCTGACGCTGATCACGCAGAGGCCTTCAAAAATTGACGAGGATGTACTTTCGCAGTGTAACTCCATGATCGTGCAGAGGATCGTGAACGAGATGGATCAGAGCAGCATCAAGGCGGCCTCGGAGTCGATGGCTGGCGGGATGATCAACGAGCTGCCGGGCCTGAACGTTGGTGACGCGATCATCACCGGCCCTGCGGTGAAAGTTCCGTCCACGGTGCACGTCAGGGAGCGGAAGACTGAGCATGGAGGCGACGATATCGATATCTCCCGTAAGCTCAGCCAGGCGCGGGAGGATTCACTGGAAAACGAGAATACTACTGACAAGCTAGGTGACGAGGACACCCTTGACCTATAAAGTTCTGCACTTTGGGGACACGCATCTCGGCCGGAAGCACCCCTCCAAGATCAGGAAGGAGAGGGTTCAATCCACAGTGAAGGCGTTCCGGTACTGCATAGACAAGGCGGTCGAGGAGGACGTGGACTTCGTGGTCCACGCGGGAGACGTATTCGACACGGTCTACCCGTGGCACACCGTCATTGACGCGGCCAAGGAGGAACTCGAGAAATTAGAGGACGCAGAGATCCCGATGTACGTCATCAGAGGCAACCATGACAGGAGCTTCGGCCAGGGACGAATGATGAAAGGAATCGCGACCGAGCACCTGGAATCGGACTGGGTCCGCCTCATAGATCCCCAGGCAGCGGAGTTCCCTGAAAATGGGTACATCGACCACGACGAGAACATCAGGATCTACGGCCTCGGCTACCACGCCAACCGGACAGCTAGGATACTGGAGGACTTCCAACCGGAGAGCGGAAAATTCAACTTCCTGCTTCTGCACGACTTCGTTGATGGAGTAACCAGGAGCTACTCTGACAACACAGCTAAAGCTGACAACATCGCGGGTAAAGACCTGGACTACGTCGCTATCGGCCACGACCACCAGCCGAACCAGAGGGAGAAGATCGGCGATACGGTTTTTGCCGCGACAGGCGGAACCGTGGACTACGACTTCAACACCACGCAGTTCGGCAAGGGCTACAACATACTCGAAGTCGACGCGGAGGAGAAATCCGTCGATGTCGATGAGCGCGAGGTTCCACAGGAGCTGGAGCTGAAGAAACAGGTCTTCACGATAGAGGACTCCAGAGAAGAGATAATCGAAAAAATTCTGGAAGAAGTCGAGGAAGGAAAGGAATACGCGTTCAAGCTGAAAATCACGGGTGAAACCGATGCAGCGCACGAGATCCCGACTCAGGAGATCTCTGAGGAAGTCGAGGAAAAAATTTCCGAGGTGATCCTGGCAGAGACGATGCTTGATGTCCAGCTGGAGGGCATGGACGAGTACGACTCCCAGGACGGGGAAAAATTCAATGTTGAAGAGTTCCTGGAGGACCATCTGCAGAACAACGAGGCGGAAGAGGAGTTGAAGACTCTTCACAGCGAGGCAGATGCGATGCTGGCAAACGAGGAAAACCTGACCTCCACTGGCCTCTCGCTCAGGAAGGAGTCACGAAAAGAGCTGCAGAGGAAGATCGAGAAAGAGCTTTTCCCGGGTGATGATGAGTGAAGCTGGAGAAACTGAAGATGCGGAATTTTCGGAAGTTCAAGCATGAAGAAGTAAAGTTTGCGGACAACTTGAACTTGATCGAGGGTGAAAACAACGCCGGGAAATCAAGCCTTTTCTACGCCATCTACTTCGCACTGACCGGCGACGCGTTCAACTTCCGGTCACCGAAGGAATACATCAACTTCGACGAGAGTCAGATGCGGACAGACCTCGAGTTATCTACAAACGGTAAGAAATACTTCATAACACGGAGCTACAGCCACAACTCTGGCGGAGAATACAGTATCGGAAGGATTGAAGGCGAAAAGAGGACTATCCTTGAATCTACAGAGAAAGGTTCCAACGCCAGCGAGGTAAACGACACGCTGTACGAGATCACAGGATTGAACAAGAAGGTCATCGAGCACGTGACCTATGCCGCCCAGCAGAAGTTTATCGAGATGATCGATGGGGGAAGAAGGCAGAAACAGGCGCTGGACTATATCTTCGACTTCAAGACCATCGACGAGCTCTCGGGACAGATTAAAGAAGTTCTGGAAGACAAGAAGAGAGAAGTCGAGAAAAAAGAAGATCTACAGGAACGCGGAGAAAGGTTCCAGGAAGAACTGGAAGAGTTCAAGGAGGAAAAAGACGAACTGGAGGAGAAACTGGAGAAACTGGAGGAGAACATACAGGAGCAGGAGAAAGATCTCGAGGAACTCAACGAGAAACGTGAGAAAATTCAGGAAAGGTATGAGGAACTGAAGAAGGCGCGCAAACTTGATAGAAAACTCGAGAAGAAGGAAACGTTGATAGAGAACACTGAGGAAGATCTTGAGGAGCTTAAGGAGAAATACGATACAGGAATAGGGGAAAAGATACAGGAAACGGAAAAAGAGCTTGAAGGGAAAAATGAAGAACTCGAGAAAGTTGAAGAGAAGCTGGAGGAAGTCGAGGAGATAGAAGAGGAGATCTCCGAACTTGAAAACAAGAAGACAGGGAAGGAGTCGAAGCTGGAGCAGTTCCAGAAGCAGGAGGAAAAAATCACCGAGCAGGTCGAGGAAAAGGAGGAATCAATCAGAGAGGAGAAAAAAAAAGTCAACGGCGACGGAAAAGATCTCGGCGTCTCAAGCAGGAAAGATATCGAGGAGAAGCTGGAAAACTCCCGTGAGGAGATGGAAGACCTAAAGGAGAAGATTCCGGCGAAGAAAACCAGGCTGGAAGGAGTGAAAGAAACCCACGACCAGGGAGAGTGCTCGACATGTGGGCGTGACGTCGAAGATCCAGACAGGTTCCACAAGAGGATGGAGGAACTCCGGGAAGAGGTCGAAAATCTTGAGGAGGATAGAGAAGAGCTTGAGGAAAAGTTCGAGAAACTTGAGAGCCTCGAAGACAGGATCTCGAAGATAGAGAGGCTCGAGGAGAAGCAGGAAAGCCTAAATGACGACCTGGAGAATATCGTAGAGCAGAGGGAAAAACTCGAGGGAGAGATCGAGAAACTTGATGAGAAGATCGAGGAAAGAGAGGATAAACTGGAAGATTTCCAGGTAGACGAGAAGAAGGAGAATCGTGAGGAGCTGAAGGAGGAGATCTCCGACCTGAAGCATGAACTGGAAAACTATAAAGAAGAGCAGGAGAACATCCAGGAAACAAAGGAAGAGTTGGAAGACTTGAAAGAGGAGAAGGAAGGGATCGAGGAGGAGATTTCAGGGCTTGACACCGATACAGACTCGCTTGAAGATGATTTCGAGGAAGTTCAGGAGAAAAAGAACAAAGTCGAGAAGTATATCTCGAAGCTGGAGACCAGCCTGGTGAAGGATCAGGATCAGCTTGAAGAAGTCGAGGAAAGCCTTGAGAAAAAACAGGAAAGGCTTGAAGACAAACAGGAAGAGCTTGAAGAGGTCGAGGAGAAGCTTGAGAGGATAGAGGAACTGGAAGAGCGGATTGAAGAGATCGAGGAGGCTTTACAGATCTACGAGCGTAGCGAGACCGAGATGCGGAAGATCAATATCCAGAGATTGGAGTCCAAGGTTTTCTCGTGGTACCAGGAGCTGGCGGCTAAGCACGAGTTCAAGCATCTTTCAGTGGACAGGGATGACTACCAGTTGAAGGGAATGCCGCAGAACGCTGGCCAGGAGTATTCTATCGCGGATTACCAGGGGGGCGGGCAGAGAACACTGACAGCTCTAGCTTATCAGCTGGCGCTCGCTGAGATGACCGGCGCATCCGATTTCATGATGATCGATGAGCCAACGGATGCAACGGACTCGGAGAACCGTGAATCTCTTCTTGAGATGATCCACAACGCTGTAAAGCAGTTCTCACAGATTATTTTGATTACTCATCATGGCGTGGGACGTGAAAAAGCAGATAATATTATCAAGGTAGAGAAGGTAAGTGAGGAAGAGAGTAAAATTACGGATCCTTTAGAAAACTAGATTATATTGTATATACATTGTTTTTGTGACTTCTCAGTTGTTTCTTCAGGTTTGTAAAAGTTTCAGGTTGATTTTCTGTTATCTGAGTTTATTAGTAACCGGTGTTGAACCTTAGGTGATCCAGAACTGTTTAAAAAATGTTCAAGAAATAACTGTGAAAATTATACGTTGTTTGCGTTGTGTAACTCCTGTCGTGAGAGTGATAAGATCAGGAAAAGTCGTGAAAATGGTAAAAAATATTAGGGGTCGCTGCAGTCTCTTATCATGCCGCAGTTTGGACATTTGAGTTCGCATGCAACAAATTTCTCCATTCTCTCACTGCAGTTCCAGCAGGTCATGTCCACCATAGAAAAGTTATTCTCCTTTCTTTCTTCTAAGGCTTTTGTAGTGATCCAGTGCTTCCTCAACATCCTGTGAGTCAACTGCAGGGAAGTTTTTCTCAATATGGTAGAACTCTGCGTAACTCGAATTCCAGATAGGGAAGCCTGATAGACATTCTCGAGTAGGATTATCGCCTGTACGTATGACCAAATCAATGTCGTTCTCTACTTCCAGATACGAACTGAAGTCTTCACGTTCAAACTCTCCGCCATTGGCTGCAACAGATTTTCCAGCCTCAAGAATATCGTTTTTCCCGTCGTAAGAAATCAGAAGATTTATCTCTGTCTCTCCGGAATCAAAACGATCCTGAAGAGAACCAAGTCTATCTACAAGCTCTTCAGGCAACGGATCAGGATTTGTCGTCCTCCAGCTCACCTTAAAATTCCTGTCCTCGAAGAAATCTGCCATATCTCCAATATTCTCCTTCAATAACTGGAATAGAGTTTCCAGATCATCGTCAGATCTCTTAAGATTCTCTTCAGAAAGAAGATAGAAACTTATCGACTCTACATTACCTGAAAAATCCTCAAGAGAGCTTGTAACATTCTTGATAGTATCTCTTGCCTTTTCATAGGCATCGTGCTTTTCTATACCATTGGATCGTGCGTAACGGCGATTTCCATCAGGTATAACTCCAATGTGCATATTTTTCACTCAACTCCCTTTCTATGCCAGTATCCTTCTGAAAACTTTTTATACCCCGACCTAGCCAGTCCAAGGTAGCATCGCTTTCAACTGCCGAATACTGAACAGAGACGACGGCTTATCCATGTGAACGCCGATTTCTCCCTCAAAAATCCTCATTCCGATCCTCTGGAGAGGCGACGGCATCGAATAAATCTTCTCTATAAAACCACCGAGAAAAATCTCACCCTCAAGTTCTTCTCTCCATGAGTCCTCGTAATTCTCCAGAGAAACCGGGTTTTCCAGATCGATCTCACGCGCCGCGATATTTGCTGCACGCATCCCGTACAGGATTCCCCCGCCTGTGAAAGGTTTTGTCTGCCCTGCGGCATCGCCGACTAAGAAGACTCTCTCAGAGGCAACCTTTTCAGGTGGTTTGATGGGTATGGCGCCGGCACAGATATTTTCCTGATCCTCTTTACTTATTTCGAATTTTTCCGTCACCTTATCGAGCCATTCCATAGGATTTTCTCCCTTGGGAACACCTACACCGTATTCTACGGAATCCCCTCGCGGAATGCGCCAGCCGAAGAACTCTGGCACCTCCAGCATCACATCCACGAAGTCCGAGGAATCATCTTCATCCGTGAAACACAGAATTCCCTGGTAGAAGTGATCTGGCTCAGGAAGATTTACTTCATCTCTAACCTTTGATGAGGCTCCGTCACAGCCCGCGACCATCCTCGCCTCGTATTCTGATTCATCTGTGGAAATTTTCACGAAATCTTCTTTTTCCTCGACTTTCTCCACGGTTTCGCCGAGGTTTATCTCAGCGCCGGCTTCTCGGGCCTGCTCGGATTTAATTTTATCCAGTCCTATCCTGTCGATAACGTAAGAAACAGTCTCATCATTGTAGAAGCTGTAATCCTTACCTGAGACGTGAAAATTCGCGCCCTCTATCTCGTTCTGGTAAATTTTTTCGAACTCGTCCTGTGAAAGGAAATTTTTGATATCTGGTGAAACATGACCAGAACATGCAAGTGGTTCGCCGATCTCCTCGCTTCTCTCGATTACAAGAACATCAAGATCTTTCTCGGAGAATTTTTTCGCCAGCTGGCTACCGACAGGCCCGGCGCCGACGACAATCACGTCTCTCATTTGAAAACCTCTGGTTTTCTGCGAATAACTAAATCAGAGATTTAGCCATCAGTACCACTCCGGTTCCGAGATTTTAATGTCGCCATGTACAGTGACCTGGCAGCTGAGCCTGTAAGGTCCTTCGAGGATTTCGTCTCCCTGGAATCTCCTGAGAGTGTTTTTCTCGTCCTCCCGCATATCTGAGACGTTCTCCATGCCTTCTTCTATCTTCACTCGGCAGGTGGTGCAGTTGCAGAATCCTCCGCAAGCATGCATGTATTCGATTCCTGCATCGAGAATTGCCTGGAGGACGCTCTGACCGTCTTCAGCCTGGATTGTTTTGTCACGGTCTGTGAACTCGATTTTATGAGTCATACTAATTCAAGACTTGGTGAGAACTTAATAATGTGTTGCGTCGGCCTAGAATACAGATAAATAAAAAGAGAATTGTGGTGTGAAATGTGGACTTTAAGCCCTCTTGCCTTCGGTCTTCCACTTTCTGACGATGTTGGAGCCTTTGGACCTTGTCTTGGTCTCATCGGACCCGGAATTGTTCACGTGCTCTTCAGCCCTGTGAATTCCTTCCTTTGTAGTCGCATCTCCTTCTTCGTCAGATTCGAAGACTTCTCCGCAGTAAGGGCATTCAGCTGTATCTTCTGTCATAATGCTACTCCAAGATAGTAAATGAGTGTTGATCTGTAGGTTTTGATTACTACTACAGACATTATAAGCCAACATAAACTCTTTTAAACATAATGACTTCTTTTAAATAGTAATATTTTATAACTTAAAAAGCTGAAGGATTTTACTCCGGTTCCTGGCAAGAGCATTTTTGATTCGCTAAATCACTGCCGTCACTATGGAGAAAAGTATTGAACCCAGTAACGCCAGCCAGATCATTATTGACCAGTAGTTCAGCAGTCCCTGACTGTCCGGCAAGAATCTCTCGATCAGTGTACCGACCATCTGTCCGCCGTCAAGTGGTTTTGCGGGCAGCATGTTGAACATTCCTATAAGCAGATTCAGCAGGGCAACAGTTTGCAGCATCGAAAGAGTCCATGAAAGAACTCCTTCCATACCCTCATAAGCAGGCTTAATGACTCTTCTATCGTTTATCATGTCGTAGAAAGCCGACATAATACCTTTACCCGAACCCATAAGCACTCCTATGTATGCTGAACCATTTCTTTCAGTCATAGTGACGTTAAACTCACCTTCTGAAGTATTCAGATTAACTGTATCGTTGACAGAGAAATTCTCCGAAATAGAGATTATTTCATCTGAATACCTTACACGTTCACCATCAATCGAGTAGATCGTCCCGTTATCCATACCCGACTCAAACGCAGGATAACCTTCCTGAGCAGAGTAAACAACTCCTGCAGGATGTGCAACCTGCATGAAAAGTGCTAGAGATAGAACAGCAAAGACGAATGCGGTAATGTAGTTCGCGAAGCTTCCGGCAGCCAGAACTTTCAGCTGTGATGTCCAGCTTCCCTGATCCCATGGTCCTCCGGAGTCCTGGTCTTCTGTATCAGATTCTTCTGAATCTTCGTCATCTGCGCCTGGAAGCATATTCTCTCCTTTAGGCTCGACAAAAGCCCCAGGAATTATTCCCAGGACAATCCAGCCGACACTGTTGATCTCCATGTCCTCGGCTCTCGCCACAATCCCATGACTTAATTCATGGACAAACATGAGTACAGCAATGCTGATCAGCCAGTACTCTATCGGTATAAACGAGATACCGGACTGGAAAGAAGCCTGGCTGTTCAGACCAGGAGCTACAAGACTCGGACCTCCTGAAGACCCTCCGGTACTCAACATATTCGAAAACGACACCAGGACGTTAAACAGGATGAATGGAATCGTCAATACTGCAAAAACAACTCCCGTCCAACCGTAAAAATTCCAGAAACGCGGTGCAGCATTAGCTATTTTATCAATATACTCGATACCATGTTTTGTACGCCTGTAAAACAGTATTGACTGCCTCTGAACTTTATCTCTGTCCCTGTAAAGCAGATAAGCCATTACAGCGACAAAAACAACCAGAAAAATTAGTCGTGGGTTAACTGAAAGAACCGATGAGACAACTGACATATGAGTGTAAATAGGTCTGATCTTTAATAAATCAGGTTGATCAAGGGCAACCAGTAAAAACTTCTCGGAATACTTTGGATTCATGAGTAATCAAGAACAACCTCTATTTTGGAGCGATCAACTGGCATACGCAGTAACACGAAAATTTTCCGATAGAGACACCTACGTCTGCGCTTCGGGAATCTCTCCCTCCGGATTTGTACACATCGGAAACTTCAGGGAAATAATAACAACAGACTTCGTCGTAAAATCTCTGCAATACTACGACGAGGACACACGTTTCATCTACTCTTGGGACGACTACGACCGGTTCAGGAAAGTCCCGGAAAACGTGCCTGACGAATTTGAAAAATACATCGGGCTGCCGCTGAGTGAAGTTCCGGACCCAGAAGGCTGCCACGACTCCTACGCCGAACACTTCGAATCGCAGCTCGAGGAGGAACTCGAGGACATGCACATGGATATCGAGTTCATCAGGCAAAGCGAGATGTTCCAGAAAGGAGAGTACGCCGAACTGATCAAGAAAGCGATGAACCAAAGAGAGGGAATCAGAGAGATTCTGAACCAGTACAGGCAGGAGCCTCTAGAGGAGGACTGGTACCCGCTCAGGATCTACTGCACAGAGTGTGGGAAAGACTTCACAGAAATTAATGACTACGACGGTGAGTACAGTGTAGAATACTACTGTGAAAACTGCGATGAAGACCAGAGCATAAACTTCAGGGAGCATGACTCTGTGAAGCCGCCTTGGAGGGTTGACTGGCCGATGAGATGGTTTTACGAAAACGTGTCATTCGAGCCAGGAGGAAAAGACCACTCAGCGGCAGGATCTTCCCGTGACACAGGTAAAGAAATAGTTGAAGAAGTCTATAACTCTGAAGCACCAGTTTACCAGATGTACGACTTTGTAAGGCCGAATGGAAGCGACAAGAAGATTTCCTCCAGCTCTGGAGAAAATACTCTAAGGTTGAAGGACATGAAAGAAATCTACAGTCCCGAGATGATCCGTTTCCTGTTCAGCCAGACGAAACCGAAGACTGTGATTAATCTGGCGTTTGACGAGGAGATCATCCAGATCTACGATCGTTTTGACAGGTTCGAGTCACATTACTTCAATCCTGGAGAACTGGACAACGAGAAAAAACAGAGACATCAGGAACGGGTCTATGATCTCGCTATGGTTGATACTCCTGAAGAACAGCCCGTCAGAGTTCCCTTCAAGCATGCAGCGTTCGTAGCACAGACAGTGCCTGAAGACGAGTGGGAGACAAGAGGTCTTGAATCCATGAGGAGAACCGGTCACATACCAGAGGAAATCTCGGAGAGAGATGAAGAGAGAATCCTTGACAGGATGAAAAGAGCGAAGAACTGGGCGAGAGAGTACGCACCCGAGGAATACGTCTATGAGATCAACTGGGAGCCTTCAGGCCAAGAATTTTCGGAAGATGAGCTTGAAGCGCTTGAATTCCTCCAGGAGCTTCTCGAGAAAAACAATTTCGCAGATGCGGACGATCTCGATGACAGTATCTGGGATGTGAGAGATAGATGCGCTCTGGATACAGGAGAATTCTTCGAGACCTGCTACCGGGCTTTACTGACGACTGACAGCGGTCCAAGGCTTTCAACCCTGATAATGTCGATCGGACAGGAGGAGACAAGGGAAATTCTCGGAAAAATCTGATGACTCTAGACCTGAATGATACTTCGGCGCTCGAACTTTCAGCAGTACTTTTGTTCGTCTACTCTTTACAGGTTTTTGCAGGCTTTGAACCTGCGTTCCAGGCCGGAGTATCGCCCTGGTGGAATTTTTTCGCTTCTTTCCTTGGCCATTCGGGCGCCGAGCACCTCTTCAACAATCTGTTTTTCATCGCGCTTTTTGGAACGATTTACAGATCTTACACTTCAGAAAAAATATTCTGGTCGACTTTTCTGGTCTCAGCAATCGGTGCAAACCTGACAGCATTCATCTTCTACACAGGATCTCCGATAATCGGAGCTTCAGGAGGAGCAATGGGTTTACTCGCAGCTCTCGCAGTTTACAAGCCGAGAAAAATAGGTCTGGCACTGGGAGTTCCAGCACCCATGTACATGGTTCTCGCAGCTTACCTCGTAATCAATTTTGCCGGTATAACCGGAGCATCATCTGTTGCGTACGAGGCACATCTCTTCGGACTTTTTACCGGATCAGTTTTCGGTCTATGGCTGAGAGATTACAGTAAAGATTCAGAAACTGGGGAGAAAGATTCAAAGAATTCTGACTGGCAGGAAAGGATAAGGAAATGGGAGAGAAAGTATATGATCGATTCCGGGAGCTAGAAAGCTCTACATAACAGTAATTACGCTGAAGATATGGGCTGCAGCTATGAAAGTTGCAGCTGCACTTCCAAGCGTCACGAAGAAGAACGTAAGTATTATTCTTCCTGCCTGATTCCCCCAGAGCTCCGTGTAACTAGTGATTTTTGCAATATCCTCGAGTTCCTCGACTTTCGGCGGATAGAATTTTCCCTCAAAGTAAGAGGCCACCATCCCGGCTCCCAGCGCCGGGTCAAGCGAGGTAAGCGGTGCAGCAATAAAGGATACAATCCAGGTCGATACGTGGCTCCGTGCAATTATAGCTCCAGACATTGAAAGAAAACCGTTTACAAGAACCCAGCTCGCGGTAAGCTCTACTCCTGTGCCAAACCCTATCTTGTAGAAACTATAACCAAGCATAGCAAGAATAAAAGTCGGCATACCGTATTTCAGGACCTTCATCCATGGAACAGAAAAACCCTGGTTTACTTCATTGATACTGGTGTCTGTTTTCTCCTCCTGGAGCTGTTTTAAAAGTCCTTCAACGTGTGCGGCACCTACAACTACTACAGCATTATCAAAATCTTCCTGTAAAATTTTTTCGGCCATGAACTCGTTTCTCTCATCCAGGAAAGTTTTCTTAACCGTGGGAAACTCGTCTTCAAGTTCTTTAACAACACTGTCAAGTATATTATCTTCTTTGAGCTCTTCAACTTCCATTTCTTCATCCATGAAAAACGCCGATCCCATAAGCTTCAGTTTCTCCCAGAAAGTCAGCTGGGAGAGGGTCCGGCTGAAAGTTTCATTTACATCTCTGTCAACCAGTGAAAACTCTATCTTGTTTTCTTCAGCTACTTTAACTGCTTCAAGAAGTTCTTCACCAGGTTTTACGTCCTGCTCCATTCCAAGCTTCCTCTGGTATATGGAGAGAAATAGATTGAGGAAAAGCATGAATCCCTGTCCTTCACGTATTGCTTCAACAAGATTAAGGTCTTTCCAGCCGGATTCTTCTTTCAGAGATTTATACCGGCGCTCGTCAAGCTCTACAAAAACTCTATCCGGCTTTTTCTCTTCTATAGTTTCTCTTACTTCTTTTTTACTTTCGGAGGAAACGTGAGCGGTGCCGACAACTGTAATTTCTCTGTCATCCACAGTTACTTCCTTCCTCATCAGTATCCAAGACTTCAAACTCCAACCGTATTAAATCCCTGTGCGATCACTTCCTGGAAACCTAAAATAAAGTTGCAGTTTAAATAAACTTCTGTGGGGCTGATCGGTATAAGGACGGAGAGGAAAATCCTTGATTCAGGAGTTGTGATGGCTGGAGCCTTATCAAGCTATCTTATTGGCTACATCCAGGTCCTAGACCTCGGTGCAATAACTCCGGCACTGACCCTGCCTAACCTGTTTCTCCTTGGAATGGCATTCATACATCTGGTATTCAGGAAGGGAAGAAAATTTGATGAAAACGCCCACGACCCATCAAAAGAAATCCTGAAGGCCGCCGTACTTGCTATAACTGCCTATACAGCCTACAGCGCAGGAATATCTGCTACAGAAAATCTTATGCCACAGAACATGCTGATGACTTTGCTTGCTGTGATTTCCACAGCTACAGCGGCTTATACCACTGCTTACAGACCAAACAAGTAATCTACAGGTCAAAAATTATCTTTTATCTTGACCTGTTCAGGCAGAAGTCGGTCATGCCGTTGAGAAATTCTTTATCCTCTTCACTTATTTCAAGTTCTTCTATCTGGTCTCTGGCGTCTTCTGCAAGATCCTGCATCTTTTCTTTGACTTCTTCCCGGATTCCAAGAGTCCTCATTTTTTCCAGTATTTCCTCCCTGTCTTTACGGGAAAGCTCACCGGCCAGTCTCTCCCTCATTCTCTCGGATTCCTCTTCCGAGAGTTTCTGAAGTAGTTTAAGCCTGTGAAGAGTCTTCTTGTTTTCATCGAGATCTGAACCAAGAGATTTTCCGGTTTCGGATTCATCGCCGAAAAGTCCCAGCTCATCGTCCTTCAACTGGAATATTATACCTATTTTCTCACCTAGATCATACAGCTTCTCGATCTCTCCACTTTCAGCGCCGGCCATGATTGCTCCAGCCTTGAAGGGTAGTGAAAAAGTATATCTTGCTGTTTTATCACGGTAAAGCCTCATTATTTCATTTTCTCTGATCTCCTCTGGCGCATAACCCGAGTATATGTCGACTTGCTCAGCAAGGCCTACCGAGGAAAACTCGGAGAAGACAAGTCTTGTTATCTCTCTTCGGATCTCGGGATCTGTCTGCAGTTCCGCAAGCAATCCCTGACCCATGAAATACGCGATGTCACCTCCTACTATACCCATGCTGTTGCCGAAATGATGTTTATGAGCGATATTCTCCTGTTCTCCAAGGTCCTCATACTGCTTGGAAAACGTAGGCATCTCTCTCCTGTAATTATCTTTATCCACAATATCATCGTGCATGAGAAGACCTGTATGCAGTAGTTCTATTGCTCCAGCTACTTTCAGGCAGTCTTCAATATCTTCACCGCCGTAAAACCTGTGAGTTTTAATTACGAGACTTCCACGAACCATTTTCCCGCCTTTAACCATTTCCTGCATTTTTTCCTTTATGTCGCTGCGCCAGCGGCTTGCATCCTGTTCAAGATCTTCCCAGTCCTCAAGGTACTCGTCCAGAAACTCTGAAATCTGCTTTTTACGTTCTTTAAGTTCTCCCAGGACCTTGTTGCCTTCCGAGCTCATTTATACAGCACTGTGTACAAATGTTCAGGGCAATTCTCTTGAATCAAACGGATCCTGTCGTGAACCTCAGCGAAATCAGAGGATTTAAACGATAGAAAAACAATTCTTTGAATACAGTGGAACTGCACAAAAGTTCGAGGAGTTTGAAATGTCGCTGATCAAGGCAGATTCTCTGGAAAAGAGCTACGGAGACGTAGACGCGCTGAACGGGATAAACCTTGAGGTAGACAAGGGTGAGATAGTAGGAGTGATAGGACCTAACGGAGCAGGGAAATCCACCTTGATGAAAATTCTCACCGGACAGCTTGATTACGACTCTGGAGAAGTTAGGGTCTTCGGCAGGGACCCTCAGAAGGAAAAAATACAGGTCAAAAAAAGAATGGGTATTCTGCCGGAACGTGAAGACCCTCCAAGTTTTCTCACAGGCCGTGAATACTTTGAATTCGTCTCAGATATCAGGAACACTGAGTTCGACACCGGGGACTGGATAGAAAAATTCAATCTCGAGGGAAAAATGGATAAACCGACCCTGGAGCTCTCCAAGGGAGAGAGACAGAAACTTATGATTGCACAGGCCTTTTACCACGAGCCCGAGCTCGTTTTTATCGATGAACCTCTTGTAAATCTCGATCCTATCGTACAGGAAGAGGCTAAGAAACTTTTCAGGGACAGAAAAGAAGATGGTGGAACAGTTTTCCTCTGCACACACGTGATTTCACTGGCAGAAGAGCTCTGTGACCGAGTCCTTTTCCTGAAAGACGGCAAGGTGATCGACGAAATCACTGAAGTCGAAAATCTTAAGGAAAAATTCCTTGAAAAAGAATGATACTGAAGATGATCAAAGAAGAGTGGAGGAAAAACTCCACTCTGTACAAAGGAAGAAGCTTCGCTGCATTTCCTGTAACTGTTTTCTGTTTCGCTCTTCTCTGGAACTTCGTGGCTATAAATTTTTCCACAATTTCTCTTGACTCTGTTGCAATGTCTTTCGAGGTGCTTGCTGCTTTCCTGGGTATAGCTGTAGGCTCAATGGGTTTTTCCAGTCGTGATGCGTTCAAAAACCTGCTTGGAAGAACCAATTACCTTGTTTACTCTTCAAGGACTCTTCCTGTATCTCAGAAGAAACTTTTCGCGGAGTTTCTGGTGAAAGATATTTTTTATTACATGACACTTGTTATCCTGCCGGTTTCCCTGGGTTTCCTGATTCCTACAGAGTTCATAATACTTGGATCGGTTCTTGACGGCCTGGGATTATTTGTTCTTGGTATCCTGGCAAGTTCTGTGTTTACAGTAAGTTCTCTCGGGCTTCCATCCCTGAATCTCGTGAATTACAACCGTTTGAATGGCTTGAATCCTGTAGCAGGTCGCTCTATTCTTGACGTGTTCAGGTCTTCAGGAGGATTCTTCAAGGTGATTTTCTCCCTGGGTATACTAACCGGTTTTTACTGGGTGATGGTGCTTTACTTCCCCGTCACAAGAATTTTCCTGAACAATCCTCTTCTTTCATACAGCGTCATGATAGGGATGCTGAACCTGTCAATCTACAACTGGCTGAACAGGTTTGACGATCTGGAGGATTACGGCCATCTTCCTCTGGATATTTTCTCAGTAGTGAACGGAAAAGAACAGGCTTACATGGTCCTGGCTGTGCCGCTTTCAATCCTGTTGATCCTGATCTCAAGCTTCTTCTACAAAGGCATGGTTCTACTGGCCTTGCTGACCGCTGCATCCACAACAGTCTACAATCTCGGGATAGCCGTCATGGTGACAGGGCTGAAGCCAAACGAACGTCTCTTCCAGGCCGACAGCTTCCTGAAATACCTTCTTGGGATCGGAATAGTGGTGATACCGCTTCTCTATTTGTCAATAATCCTCACACCTGAAATCATGGGATACTACCTGGCTATGACCTTTTTCGGGTATATTGTCGGCCTCTACACTTTCCTCGGCCGTAACAAGTCCTCAAGGATCAACAGGTAAGCAGCATAGAACAGGAGTTCCTCGTTAATTTCAGAAATTTTTGATCTCCCTGCCACACCTGCTACACTGGAACTTCGGGAGTATACCGGATCTGCGTTCTTCGCCCGGTTCAAGATCATGGCCCAGGATCAAACATCTTACTTCGGCAAAGATTTGGAATCACCTGTAATTTTTTTATCTGAACTTCTTTCCTTCTAAGCACAGAAGTAAATGACTGCGACCCAGCCTAAAAAATTTCTCTTCAATGTGCCATTTCATTACAGCTTCTTATGAGTCTTGAACTCTTATTACATTTCCGCGAAACCGTGTTTTTTCAACTTCAGGACGTAAAACAGTTTTTATGACTGATTTACCGGAGTATGTTTCCCGGGACCGCCAGATCCAGGTCACGGTACGAAAACCTGATGGAAGCCGTGAAAAATTCAGTTCCCGGTACGACCACATCGTCTTCATCGATATCCGTGAAGACGGCGTCTGGATCCGTGACGAGAACGGGAAAAACAGTTTCTACCCGAGTGACAGAATCCTGGAGCTGACTCTGCCGTCGAACGAAACTACTCTCCCCGACCATCTACAGAAACAGCGTCGCCACTAGCGAAAACTTAAACACGCAGAAACCACAAGTTATCTCTATGGCAGAGTACCAGCCTGGCGTATGCAACATCGGAGGCCGCGAGCAGCAGAAAAGATACTTTCTTGGAGCCGCAGGATTCACTTCTGCCGGAGTACTTGTAATCCTGAGCTACTTCGACTACCTGACTTCTTCACTAGGATTCCTTCTCCCTGTGCTACTTTTTGTAGGATTCAACGGTTTCATACAGGGAAGGTTGAAGTTCTGCGCAGGTTACGGATTCTCGGGAAAGCAAAACTCCGATGACTCCGGGCCTGAGAAAACTCCGGAAGACTCCAGGCATCGTGACAGGCTTGAAGCACTGAGAATCCAGCTTTACTCGCTTTTCGGCGCGGTGCTAGTTTATCGCTTGCTTTCCATCTACCTGCTCTAAAAACAGTGTTAGTTCATGTACGAAGCCAGTTTCTTCCTACCAGATCCCCTGATTTTTGCCTCTACTTCTTCCCGGCTCCAGTCAAGCGGCGCCAGAATCGTATAAGCCGCGTCAAGGATCTTATCCGTATAGAAACTTTTGTCGTACCGACTTCCTGTTTCAAAGTCCAGTCTAACCCTGTTCAACGGTGCTGCGTCGTCGTTTCTCACCAGGAAACTTATTTTCTGGCCGGGCCGGATTTTTATCCCATTGAAGCGGGCGCGTCGGAGAGATGCGGTAAGCCGGTTTGAAACCTGATAGTCTTCAAGAGACTTGGAGACCTGTTTCTCGATTAAAAGTTTCTCCGGGTCGATTTCCCCGGACTTGATCTCCGAGATTTTCTCTTCCGTCATCTTCAGGATTTTATCCGGGTTGTCAGGCTCGAATTTTTCCATAAGTTTTCTCTGGAAGTTTTCCACGAGGTCGCAGGTGCTTGACTGCCGGGCCTGTATCCCGCGCACCTTGAAACCACTTTTTTTCTTTTTCCCAAAGTACCTGTTCAAAGCACCGGCCTTGGAATTTTTTCGAGGTACGAATGCGATCCAGTCAAACTTTGCCTCTTTCTCCAGACGGATCTCTACTTCATCCGTGATTTCATCGCATATCTCTTGAACCGTTTTTTCAGGAGTTCTTCCATCTCTTTCCTGGATCCAGATACTGTCTATTATCCCGTGGACGACCCTGTAGCCGTTTTGTTCGAATTTTTCCTTTGCCTGAAGGATTATATCCCGCGCATGTGCGTTGATGGCTTCATGGCATTCTATGCGGCCGAATTTTGCGTTCTTGTAGCTCTGGTAGCCGAAGCACGAGACCAGTATCCATTTTATCGCGTCACGCCTCGTCTCCAGCTCCGGTTTTTCTTCATCCGAGTTCTTGATCTCCTTCTTCATCCTGTCCCTGGCGTCGACAAGAGGCTTCAAGACGTCATGAAGGAAGCCTTTGCTGTTTTCACATACCGTGTAGCCGAGTTCCGGCACCCGAGAGTTTTCACAGCAGCTGCAGCCCAGATTCTCCGGGGAAATACCGTACTCTATCATGATATTCGGGAACATCGAGGAGAAATCTACCTCGTAGACATCTTTGTGGACACCGACTTCAGGACTGAAGATGAAGCCTCCTCGATCTGATTCGTGCAGCTGATCCATAGTCTTGAACTCTTCAGGCCGGTGCTTGTTCCAAGGCACGAGAACATCTCTTTCCTGAGCCTCCTGGATCTCGATTGCCGTGAGAATATTCCCGATTGAACCCCAGGCCAGCTCCTGGAGAGGCTTGCCTGACTGCCGGACAAGCCACTGCATACCTGCGAGGCCGCCGTGTTTCCAGAGAAAGCTGTTCGACCTGTCGATTATTACTCTTCCTGGAATGTTGTACCTTGCCGCTCCGAACTGCGTCTTCCCGAAGCTGTCATAACTGTTCTCACCAGCCAGCTGCGTGAAACCAGGTCTCCTGCCAAGATCAAATTCCAGGCAGTACTCATCCATTTTCTCGAATACCAGAGGTATTATCCCTCCCGAACTCATGATCAGCACATCCGGATCCTCTTCATTAAGTTCCTGTTTCAGGGTGTGAAGGGCTTCAAATTCCTCACGGAACTTCTCGCCGTTGATCTCGAGTCCGGAAATTTTTCCTTCAGAAAGTTTCTTTCTTGAAAGGTTGAGCCGCATCTCCTCCAGGTTCTCCTGTAACGGATCAATTTTTTCCTGTAGGCAGTATCGGAACTGCGGTGAGAGATCGACGTTGTAAAACCTGAATCTCCCTGTTGACGTGTTTTTCCTGATGCGATGTGCGACCTGTCTCAGCTTACCGGGAAACGTGTCAATTCTCAGTACATCGCTCTCCTCGGTATCTTCCAGAGAGGTTCTGTGTCGCTCAAGTTTTGTGGCTGTGACGCCTTCGAACCTTGAGATCCAGGCACGGATCTTTATCAGGTCGCTACGCGGGGCTTCAAGAAAAAATCTAGGCCTGTAACCATCATCCTCGACACGGCGTACCTTCCCGCTGTCTTTTTCCCACAGAACCGCTTTCCTGTCTTTGAAATCTACTTTGAAAGCCATACCCGTGATTTGAGTCTCTGCATCCTGGTTTTCGGCCTGTCCGCAGGCAGTATATAGTCACCGCTTTCGATGTCCACATTGTCAATGTCAAACATCAATGCCGGCCTCCACTTGTTTTCTTTTCTCTGCCGTACGCCTGGATTTTCCGTAGATGTCCTCGAAAAGCCTGCTGATGTGGTTATCTGGTTGCATTTTTACTTTTCCTCCATTTCTCTGATTCTCTGCTCGAGTTCGTCGATTTTCTTCCTTTGCTGGACTATGGAGGAGAGAAAGACTGTTATCGCCGGATTTTTCGGGTTCATGTAGCTGGCGGCGGATGCGTGTTTTGACGCGTCCTCGAAGAATTCGTCGAAGTATTTCCTGTTTTCCTGTCTCAGCCCGCGCCGGAATCCGCTCCACTGCTTCCTGATGTTCTCCAGAGAGTTCCTGTAGGTCGGGTTAGTTCGTCCCAAGCTTCACCACCTCTGTTTCACGGATCCAGTGATTTACTCGTGTCTGGAAACCTTTGTTATCAGGGTAGGCTTCCGGTGTGAAATCATCAGTTTCCACGCTGAGTCCTTGAGACGTAGATCTGGACTTGATCTCTCGGGATGCGACAGCTTCCAGCATCCACTGGAGCTCGCCCGGTTGCTGTGAGACAACTGCCGGAATACCTCTCGTTTCCGAGACCTCTGCAATTTTTCCGAGTGCCTCGGCGAGAAGTTTCTCCTTCTCGTACTCGGGAATTGAAGGCTTCTGGTAGAGGTAGTTCATTGACGGGAGTGCGAGTACAGAAATTGCGCCTCCCGTCTCCGCCTCTGCTCTTCTAACTAGGCTAAGGTGCTGATGGGCCGTGAAAGCTCGGGCAACTTTCACATCTGTGTCCAGTCCCTCGCGAGCCATGAATCCTGTTGACGCGTTGTTCCTTGCGTCGATCCACAGGCATTCGCCTCCCCGCGAATGCAGCCTCTGGGCCACGAGCGGCTGGACAATTTTTTCTTCGCCGGTGACCAGGTTTAGACCTGGTTCCAGCTCAGGAAGCCTCTGGAAAGACCCGAAACCTCCTTTTTCCTGTTCTGTCTTTTGCATGTTTTCCTCCCCTCCTCCGTGTCCAAGTATGCGGTAGATTCCCCATTTAAACCAGCCCGGAGCTTTCCGCAATGCCGCAATTCCAACAGGAATTGCTAATAGTAGCATCTCCCGGAGAGATGCAAATTCCGCAGATCCATTGCGGGTCAAATGAAGATTGAGTTTAAGAAGAAAAAGTTGGGGAGTGCCGGAGAAATTCTTGGTTACCCGGCGATCTCCCTGCGGAAGTCTCGCTTCTGTTCTTGTTTGGCCCAGTGGCCGAATTGGCGGCGTTGTCGCCTGTCGCGTACTGTGCCTATGGAGTTTCTGGTCTCGACTTCGACCAGTATCTTCATCCCGTTTTTCTCGGCGACGATATCCGGCTTCAGCATCGGAAATTTTCCCGGGTATTCGAAGTCATGTATGTGGTCGGCTTTGACATAGAATCCTGCCCGGTCGTATGCCATAGCCAGTTTTTCGATCGTGTTTTTGTGAACTCTGCTTTCTTCAGAGTCACGTACAAGACCCAGTCCCTGGAAACCGGGTTTTGCAGTCCTGATAATGCGGCATCACCTCGTTTAACTCGTATTCTGGATTTTCGTGAGAGGATGGAATGACGGCAGCGCAAATCCTGATCTCTCTGGGAAAAGTTTCCCCTACTGTTCCACAGAAAAATTCGATTCCCTCCCCTTCTTGATTATTGTAAGACTAATTTGTCCTAACGAATACTTATAGCTGTCTGAGTATCAGGCCGTGACAAAAGAATTTAAGGCGTCTTCAGAGGCTGTGCGTTTTACATGGAAAGATTCTGTGGCTGTCTTGATGTGTTTAATCCACGAGCTGGTATTTTGTGCCTGTTCCCTTGCCTGTGGATTCTATCAGCCTGTAGTTCTCCATTTTCCGGAGGTAGTTTCTGAGGGTTCTCTCAACTTTTGGTTCCTCTGCTTTCTCACTGTACCTGTCGTACAGCTCCCGCGGCTTTATCTCGTCTTCCTCCTTTATAATGTCGTAGAGGACTCTCTGATCGTCATTCAGTTTTTCCAGGGACTCTGATTGATCTTGTTCTACTGCTTCAGGGATAGCAGCCTCCACGTGTTGATCCAGGATTTCTTCATGCCCCTGTTCCTCTGCCTGTTCGGCAGCTATCCTGAGAGAGTTGATGGCTATTCTTGCGTCGCCGTTGGCGCGTGAGGCAATTTTTCTCAACTGGGAGGTTTCAACCGTGTCAGGTTTCAGACCCCATTTTCTCCGGTCCTTCAGTATATCCAGAAGTTCGCCGGTTTCGTACGCCCTGAACCTGATGTTTCTCCGTGAGCTCAGGGAGGATCTGATCCTCTCATCGATGTTGTAGAATACGTTTTCCTGGTTTGCAATCATGATCAAGCCTGTCCGGGTGTAGCGTGCCATGTCATACAGTATTCTCTCGTCCTCGATCTGATCCGCCTCATCCAGGATTACAACCGACGGTCTGGAGCGAATCTTCTGCTCAAACTTCTCCACAAGCTCATCCGTTGGAGTTCCGGTTCTATGAATCATTCTCTCACCCATTCCCTGCAGAAGCTGGTAGTAAACCTTGAAACGGGACGGATACTTCCAGCAGTTAACAGAACCCCAGGTAACAGAACTGTCGTGCTCCTTCAATTTTTCAACGACGTACTCAGCCATCGTCGACTTTCCCGTACCCGGAGGCCCGTAAAGCAGAACATTCCTCGGCTGCCCATCCTCCAGTATAGGATTCAGGGCGTTCGCAATCTCCTGCCTTTCCGAATCACGGTGCACCATACGATTCGGCAGAAAGCTCGCGGTCAGTACTCTCTCATCTTCAATCACAGAATGAAACCGGTTCACATGCTACTTTTCAACACTAAAATTCAACAGTCTTTCCCCGGTCAAGTGATTAAAAGTCTCTGAAATCCTGTAATCTCAGACTTCTGAAAGATTCCTGTTAGAGGATTCAGGATACTCTGGCTGATCTCTTGAGTACCATCTCATATCAAGCATACTCTCCACATCAGGAATACCGGCGTCATCCAAGAAGTCCTCGAACCTGTAGCCCTCATCCGGGTCTTCAAAGGCGTTGATGCTCGGTGCGTCAGGATCAGTCACTACATCTGCTCTTTCAGGTCTCTCACCTTTCTCGTGATATTTTTCAAACACATACTGCAGAAGCTGCTCTTCCGGATATTCATGCTCCCGTGTCTCCAGTCCCAGGCGCCAGAGCGCGTTATTCCAGGAGCCAAACCTGTTCTTGTAAGTGTTGGCAGATGGAAGATCATCGTCATCGTCGAAAAAGTTTTCTGCAGGTGCTTCACCAAGTTCATCAGCCGCTGAATCCAGGATAAACAGGAGTTCACCGGTAGAGTACCTCTCCTGCACTGATTCATCTATCATGTCACGGAACTCACGGGTAAAAACCTGGAAATACGGCTCCGGCGCATCCACCATGTACAGATCATTGTTGCCGGCCCAGTACTCCATCAGGTCAAACTCTCCCAGAACATTGTAGACCAGCGATTCCCCATAGTTATCGCCGCCGAAGTATGTTTCATCAGACTCAAGGATCTCGGGAACCATATCTATGTTCGACTTGATGGCTTCACGTGCCTGTGGACGATTCTCCGCCAGATCCCTGATGCGCTCACGGAGAAAATACAGATCCAGAACCTGCTCCTGATCCGCCTCCATTAACTCACCGCCGTTTCCTGCAAACTCTACAGACGCATCGAACTCCACGTCCGTTTCAAGCTCAGAATCAAGTCTCTCGAAAAATTCCTGGTACATATCCTGTGGAATCCTGCTGGAATCACCGTTCCTTATCCTGTTAACAGTCTGCCGCGATACATCGGAGTTTTCATCAACTTCATCTACTGAAAAAGCCCTGAAAACAGTCTCCTGCAAACCATCAGCCAGCTGAACTCTTGGCGGCGTGTAATCAAATTTTTTCTCGACAAAATCTTCGCTATCAGCCTCAGCACCCTGGAAACGTGATTTGGACATGTTAACGGTCGCAAGAAGATCTCCCAGGTTCTGCAAACCCATTTTTTCAAGCTCTCCGTCCTCATGCTGGACAAGATTGGAGTAAGGAATCCTTGTCCCGGAACGAATCTGATCAACAGAGGAAAACCTTCTCCTGAGCAATGAAATCAGCTCTTCCTTGCCCTCCTGATCTATATCAACTAGCAGACTGTCCATAACTCTACCTGAACAGATTCAGAACTAGAAATTAAAAATGTATTCACTGGAAGCTCGCACAAAATAAACCTTGAGTTATTCAAATGGATAGAAACAGATGCGGCGAGAAAATTCCTAAAATCAAAAATTATGATCTAGCCGGAGCCGTACATGTCTTCGGGATATGCGCTGCTTGTTTTCTCGTCTACAGCCTTTTCAATAAGTTCTGCGAGTTCCTCCTGTCGGCTTTTTTATCTCTTCACCTGCCTCAGAAAGTTTTTCAGGAGTTCATAGATGTAGATCTGGTTTATATTCCGTCCAAGCACAGAGAAATCTTTGGCTGCCCAGATTAAATAATTCAGGGCTTTCCGATTCGGAACGGGAAACGAAGACTGTTTCCAGTTTTTTCACAGTTGGCTCAAATTACTGTATGCATGGAGAAGGAGAAAATTGAGGAAGAGTTTCACTCGCTGCTTGACGAAGTCGTGGACGGGATCGAGGACAAGCTTGATATAGAAAAGGCTGTTCAGAGGCGAAGCTCATCCAGAACGGCTGGAAAAGTAGCTTCAAATTCAGATACCTTGAGAAGAAAAGTAATAAGGCCGGAGATAAATTCTTACAGGAAAGATCTCAAGAAACAGTTTTCGACAGTGCTTAACGCCGTTGAGCTGAACAGGGACGTCCGTGAATTTGAGGAAGAGATACTTGAAAAAGACATTTTCCACCAGAACATGAATCCGCAGTCCAGAGAGGTTGAGAAGAAAATTATGCGGAGATTTGAAAACCTTCACGGCGCTATGCAAAAGCTCATGGATTCTGAAAGCGGAGAGGCATGGAAAGGTGTTGAGGAAAATTTTTCAGAGGACGAGGCACGCGAGTTCATCCAGGAGATGTTTGGTTTTCTTGAAGAGCTTGAAGAGCATGAAAACAGGCTGGAATACATCAAAGATGTCAGCCTGTCAGATATAGGACTTTTGCTGCCTGTAAAAGTGGAGATAGACTACACTCCTGAAGCCCTTGAGGTTATGAAGGAAAGTGAGGACGAGGTCAGGGAGAAACTTGAGAAGAAGATAGACAGAATGTACAGCTAGCACTTTTACACTTGGTTCCCCTCTGATTTTTCCCAGATGAGTTTTTAATCAATGCGGAGGCAAAAACCAGTACATGGACTATCTTGATTTCCAGAAAACAGAGTTAGATCCCGTAAAAAACCGGAATACAGAACTTGTCGAGAGAAAGGGAATCGGCCACCCAGACTCGATCAGCGATGGAATAGCAGAATCAGTTTCACAGGCACTTTCCAGGGAGTACAGGAAAAGATTCGGCCACATACTGCATCACAACACTGACGAGGTACAGCTGGTTGCAGGAAACTCCGAACCAGGATTTTCAGGAAAAAAGAATCAGGGCGGCGAAGTCATCTCACCTATCTACATACTTCTGACAGGACGCGCCACAAAAAGCTTTGAAGGCGAGAAAATACCGGTAGACGAGATCGCACTGGATGCAGCGAAAAACTACATTCGAGAAAACTTCAAGAAACTGGATCCCCGGCACATCGAGTTCGAATCACGGATTGGCGAAGCCTCAAGCGACTTAAAGGAAATTTTCTCGGATTCACTGCCCAAATCCAATGATACAAGCTTCGGTGTCGCCCACGCACCACTCAGCCCGACAGAACAGATCATAAGAAAACTTGAAGGAAAACTACACGGCGAAATCCCTGAAGTCGGCGAAGACGTCAAACTTATGGGTCTCAGACAGTCAGGCACACTGAAACTTACCGTTGCCGCAGCAATAATCGCGGAAAAAGTTTCAGGACCTCAGGAATACGCAGAAACTCTGGAAAAAATAAAGAATGCAGCGGAAAACTTCATCAGGGAAAACTCCAGTCTCGAACCAGAAGTCTACGTGAACACTGCTGACGAACCTGACAAAGAAAGCTACTACATAACAGTTACAGGTACAAGCGCGGAAATGGGAGACGATGGATCTGTTGGAAGAGGGAACCGTGTCAACGGACTGATAACACCTCATAGATCGATGAGCCTTGAAGCAGCCTCCGGAAAGAACCCTGTAACTCACGTCGGGAAGATTTACAACTTGATGGCAAACGAGATCGCCAGTGAAATCTCTGAGCCGGATTCAAGTTTTGCTGAAGTGAAGATTCTTTCACAGATCGGAGCACCTCTTGATAGACCTCAGACAGTCGAGGTTGAAAGCTCTGCGGAGGAAAGCCGTGTCGCAGAAATAGTTGAAGAGAAGCTTGGCGACGTCAAATCAGTTAATGATCGCTGCGTGGAAGGTGACGTGTCAACATTCTGACCACCTCCCTCTTTTTTATCGATCAAGAACCAAGATTACACATGAGTCTTGAAGACAAGATTTGCTCGGCTTGCAGCGGCGACGAAGACCCTATCGAGGAATCCAAAATCCTAGATAACCTTGCGGATCTCCACGAGGACTGGCAGGTAATCGAAAACCACCATATTGTGAGAGATTTTGACTTCAAAGACTTCCAGGAAGCCCTAGAATTCGTCAACAAGGTCGGAGAAGTAGCCGAGGAGCAGGGCCATCACCCGAACATCGAGTTCACTTGGGGAAAAGCCACTATCAAGCTTTACACTCACAAGATCGACGGCCTACACGAGAACGACTTTATAATGGCCGCGAAAATAGATAAATTTTACAGCAAAAACCAGGACTAAGCCTGAAAAGCACCTCCAAGCGACATGGGACACCTCTACAGCCAGGGAATACCCGCAGTGGTTTTTGGACCTGAAGGCTACAACTCCCATGGCGACAACGAATACACAGTCATCGAAAGCTTCGAGGAATACATGAACTCTCTGGAAAATTTCATTGAACTAGTAGGAACAGAAAGTTCAAACAGGTAGATAATCTGAACCGGTTAAACAGGATCGGCCGGTCTTTCAACCGGAAGAGTTGACTGGAGGCATATCAAAGCGCCAGCACGATATGCATTCAACACCAATCCCTTCCAAAAGTTGGAACGGCCGATCCAAACTGAATTTAGGAGCCAATCTTTTTATCCAGCTTCCATCCCGAGATCCCATCCCGCCATACGAACATGAAGTGCAAGTTTAAACGCTGGATAGAAAATTCTCCAGAAAATAAAATTGTGCAGGGGACAGGATTCGAACCTGCGAACCCCTAAGGGACAGGATCCTAAGTCCTGCGCCTTTGACCACTTGGCTACCCCCGCATCAGATATAATTTTCCAGAGAAATCTTGCTCTGGACTTCCTATGTATTACCGGGGTTGGTTAATTTTTATTAAGTGTTCTGCTGTGTCAGGTTTTTTCGGCTTGGTCTGGTGTTTTTGACGGGTGGTAATGGATTTAAGTGTGTGGAAGGATTGCTTGTTTTAGAAGAGGGGGATCTGTGTCTTTGTTTGATTACAACGGTTTTGAGGTGTTCTGGGATGGTAAAGAGTCTCTTAGAGTGAGGGATAACGAGTTTACTGTTGCAGTTGATCCTAAAACCGGTTCGGCATCTGATTTTGAGGCTGCGATCGTGCTTGTCACCTCTGAAGATGAAAGTGATTTTGATAAACGGAAGATACAGGAGGTCTGTGGGCGCGGAACATGTGTCGTTCTTCCTGAGGCCCTGGAAGACCTGAGTATTCCCTGTCCTGACGTGGAGTTCCTGAGGCCTGGAGAAGCACTGGATATTTACAGCGTGGAGATTAAAGCTGTTGAAACATCTGAAGGCCTTGCATACCGTTTTAACATGCGTGGAACTTCTTTTTTTGTTTCAGGAGACAGCTGCGATATCAGAGAAGCTATACGCCTCGAGAATACTGTAAACCTTGCATTTTTCTCGGCTTCAGAAGGTATTGACATGGATGAAGTCGTAAGGAAAGCTGTAAGAATTAAACCAGATACGGTTTTTCCCTACCTTTACAGCCCGGAGCAGAGCCTTGATGGATTCAAGGCGGAGCTTGAGGACAGGAACATCAACTGCCAGTTGGACAGTTGAACCGGTAAACTGTTGAAGCTGAAAAACAATTCTATTGACAGGTGACTTTCATGACTGGAAAATTTGATACTGTAGAGGTCGACTTCCTGGGTCACGCCTCACTGAAATTCAAGGATTCCGACGGCTTCACCGTCTACGTGGATCCGTGGAGCGACGTGATGGATGAAAACAGAGAATACGACAAGGCCGACGTTATCGTGACGACGCACGAACACTTTGACCACTTTGACAAGAAGGCGATACAATCACTGAAGAAGAGAAGTACCGTCGTCATCTGCACGGAGGGCTCGGAAGATGATGTGCCGGAAGATCTTAAAGCAAGAGTTATCAGGCCGAACTCAAGCGTTAAGGCGCACGGGAAAAGATTCAGGGGAGTGCATGCGTACAACGTGGACAAGTTCCGCAGCCCTGACCAGCCTTTCCACCCGAAGGGTCTCTGCACCGGAGTGATCTTCGAGCTGGACGGCGTCAAGTTCTACCACGCATCGGACACCGACCCTATCGACGAGATGGAAAAGTTAGCTGATGAAAAAATCGACGTGGCGTTCCTGCCTGTCGGAGGACACTACACCATGGACCAGGACGAGGCTATCGAAGCCCTGAAAATGATACAGCCGGAAAAAGTTGTGCCTATGCATTACGGCTATGTGGATAATACCAGCGCCGATATAGGGAAATTTGAAGAAGATGTGAGAAGTGAGACCGACTCAGAGCCTGCAATCCTTGAGTAAAACTGCTTCAAAATCTTCTTTCTCTAATTCTTTCTTTCCAAATTTTTTAGAGAAAAAATGTAGGAAAATTAAAACAGCAGGAATACCTGCATAATAGTCATTTTGACCTTGTTAGCAAGTGTGTATGTCTCGTAGCGGATATCGCCATTTTTCAGCATCTCTTTCAGCGTCTGCAGAGGCTGATCTGCCTCCATAAGCTGATTGACATCTTCCTGGTTAATCCAGATTTTCAGGGTTGTCTCATTGTACTCTCCCCACTGAATATCAGAGATATTTTTGCCATCTGTCTTGATGCCTATAACGTCTTCTTCAAGCATTCCCTGATCGTTCTCGATGTTTGAAAGATTGATGGCAATGTTCTGGTCGCCGATAAGCGATCCCAAGAACTCGGGTACTCTGGCCGTGTTTTCATTGTATGTGTTCTTCAGCTGAGTCAGGTTGATACTGTCATTCTGCGTCGCGGATATCGGAGTCGGTTCAGGATCAGGACCTGATGCCGGATTGATTTCGCTGTCATTGGTTTGTGCAGTAGTTAGAGAAATCGCAGATAACAAAATTACAGATGCTGCCAGAATCTTCATTTTCATAAAGGAAGGTTCTGAAGCTATTGATTTAAGTTTTCCTGCAAATTCGAAAACCCAAAAATTCACAAACTATTCTACTTCACAGTTACAGACTTCGCCAGGTTCCGCGGCTTATCAGGATTGTTCCCCTTCTTCACAGCCGTCAAGTACGCAGCCATCTGGAACGGCACGATCTCAAGAATCTCCGGATTCTCATCTTTAGGAACTTGAATATGGAATTCTGACTCCTCAATACTCTCCGTCCCAACCGAAACAACATCAGCGCCACGTGAATGCGCCTCCATCATGTTAGAATACGCCTGACTGTAACCCTCGTCCTTCAGAAACGCGACAACCGGAGTACCGTCCTCCACAAGCGCCAGGGTGCCATGCTTGAACTCTCCACCAGGGAAGGCCTCGGCATGAATATATGAAAGCTCCTTCAGCTTCAGGTTCGCCTCACGAGCCATCTCATGGCCCTTGTTCCTCCCGATAAAGTAGACATGATCCTTATCGGTAAGATAATCGCTGAAATCCTCTACAACTTCCTGATTCTCAATTATTGTTTCCTCAACTTTCTCAGCAGTTTCAAGAAGACTTTTACGCCCTTCTTCAATTTTTCCTTCGCCAGAGTATCCCAGAAGCCTCAGGACAGCGATCTGTGCTGTGAAAGCTTTGGTCGATGCGACCCCGATCTCCGGACCTGCGTTCACGTACAGCTTGTGATCCGCCTGCCTCGCCAGAGTCGAGCCAACTACATTAACAACCGCGAGAACATCCGCCTCGACCTCATCAAGCAGTGAAAGCAGATCAGCAGTCTCTCCTGACTGGCTGACCGCGATCACGAGATCATCTTCTGTTATCTCGTCGCTACGGTACTCAAGCTCGTGTGATTGCTCTGTTTCCACGTTGTAGCCAGCTTCACGCAGATATTTTGCGCCGAGGGAGGCCGCGAAACTTGCGGTTCCACAGCCTGTCAAGTAAATTTTCTCGGCTTCATCCATCATCTCGACCGCTTCTTCGAGATCCGAATTATCCTGGAAAGCCGCTCTCTTAACGGTTTTAGGCTGCTCCTTAATCTCCTTCTCCATGAAGTGTTCATGACCTTCCTTCGAGGCCTGTTCGGCATCCCAGTCGATTTCCTGTATTTCTCGCTCGACTTTTTCGCCGTCCTGGAAAACCCTGTAATCGCCGTCAATCACAGCGTAGTCGCCGTCCTGCAGAAAAACTGCTTCCTGAGTGTGTTCGAGGAAAGGCGTCACGTCTGAGGCGACAAAGTACTCGCCGTCAAGAACTCCGATCACAAGCGGCGAATCCTTCCTGAATGCGATCATCTCGCCGGTGTTCAGCATCGCTGCGACCGCGTAAGAACCTTCAAGCTGCTGCATAACTGAGCGAACAGCTTCTACGACTTTTTCATGTTTTCCAAGTTCTCTCTCGAGAAGGTGCGGTATGACCTCAGTATCTGTTTCCGACCTGAACTTGGCGTCGAGTTCTTCCTTTAGCTCCTGGTAGTTTTCGATTATCCCGTTATGTACGACTGCGACTTTTTCGTCTTCGCCGACGTGCGGATGTGCATTTTCCTCCGTGACTCCGCCGTGCGTAGCCCATCTTGTGTGTCCGATTCCGGAAGTTCCGTCGATCTGTGGATCTGAAACATTCTCGACTTCGCCGACCGCTTTCTCGACTTTTATCGTCGGATTTCCAGCTGTTGCTATTCCCGCGGAATCGTATCCCCGGTACTCGAGTTTCTTCAGTCCGCGGTAGATTTTCTCCGCTGCTTCATCGTCGCCGTAGTATCCGACAATCCCGCACATCGCTGTACAAAATATAGTCCTCACCATTATAAAGACTTTCTGATGACGCCGTATACCGGTCAAACAGAGCTTATAACGGAAAATCTCCAGATAGGCAAAAGCTTATATTCTCCTGTAAAAAACCTGCCAAAGCAGTAAAACATTTATTATACCGGTTTAATCATTCTTTGATATGCCGCGGATACTGAGGAATGAGAAAAATCCAGAGGAAATAATCGAATCTGAAGATCTGGAGGAGGAAAAAATCAAGGCGCTCTCAGATTCCACGAGAAGGAAAATTCTGGAGATTCTCGCAGAAGAACCTGCATACCCTCTGGAAGTCGCGCGGGAGCTCGATCTGGAGAAGCAGAAAATTTACTACCATTTCCAGAAGCTGGAAGACGCGGAGCTGATCGAGGATGATCACGAGGAGAAGGTCTCCGGCGGCTCAGCGACTTTTTACCGGTCTACGGCTCCAGGATACCTAATCGATCTCGGTGCGGAAGGCGAGAAATTTTTCTCCGCGGCAACGAGCGAAAACGTGAAAAAATTCCTGCAGCCGATGCTGGATTCGGGAGAAATCCAGGGAAACATCGTGGTCGGCTCGCCGGAGGAACACGGACCTGACAGAGTACAGGCACGCGACGGGCATCTAGCAGGGGAAGTCGCGCTGAAACTGGGAGGCTACGGCCAGAAAAATTCTCCTGTCGTGAAACTGGATACAGAGGTTTTCCGTGACGAAAGCTTCGATGAAAACATGGTTCTGATCGGAGGGGTGCTGACGAACACGGTTACGAAAAAATTCAACGATGATTTCCCGGTCAGCTTCGAGGGAGAAAACTTTCCCTACCGCGAGATCAGGACTCCAGAAAGCAGCTACAGCGAGGACGCAATAGGGATAATAGCGAAGACAGAGAATCCGGAAGATCCGGAAAAATCAGTTTTCATGATAGCAGGAGTTAGAAACTCAGGGACGGAGGCAGCTGTACTAGCCTTCAAAAACCTGGAAGATATACTTGATAACTACAGCAGGGGGGAGTTCTACCGGATAGTCAGAGGTCTTGACCTGGACGGGGACGGGGATATAGACGATTTTGAAGTGGTAGAATGACCAAGAAAGGAAAAAATGAGAGAAGCGACTGGATGGTATTCCAGCAGGACGTACTAGATGTTCTGAGACAGTACGACGGATTTTTCGACTATTCTGAAAGAGTTGGCAGCCTCAGCGACGACTCAAGACCGGACTTCGTCGCCAGGATCAGCCGTGAAGACAAGGAAGAGATCTGGATCGTCGACGCGAAGAGAAAACCGGAGATCGGAGACGAAGACAAGAAGAGAATGAAGAAATACCTTGAAATGCTTGAATCAAACCCGATAGACGTCGGACTTGAGCTGAGCGAGCTCTCCGGCTACAAGTTCAGGGGAGTTTTCGTCACCAGCTCCGGCGACCTGCATCTGGAAAACTTTGAGCAGGTGAAGTTTTCGGCGCTCCACCAGTTCCTCCAAAGAGAGCTTGTTTACACAGACACCGAGAAAGTGGTGCGTGACGTTGCGAAGATGATGGAGCGGAAACAGCTCAGTCAGAGCCAGGCAAGGCTGCTTTTCAGGAGCCTGAAACCGTTTGAACGCGCCAGGAAGAGAGCCCTGAACCAGCTGGAGGAGCTTGAGACAAAGTTTGTAGGACTGGAGCTGCGGAAGGCGCCTTTTGAGGGTAAAGATCTTCCTGTCGAGGCGATGCTGGTGCACGAGCCGCGTGGAAAAATTTTCCTGATAGATATCCCGTATTCTCGTGAGGCGCTGAAGGAGGTTTCCGGAAAAGTCGAGGAAGTGAAGAAAACACTTGCTGACTCGGATAGAGAGATATTTTTCGCAGCACTGGACACCTTCAACTCGGATCTAGACGAGAAACATATCTACGAGCTGGATGAGATCGAGGACGAGGTGCGTGAAACCGCAGGGATTGTTTCCCCTGTCGAGGTCGCGGAGCTTTTCACACCGAAAATTTCCACTCAGAAGCAGTGGGAGGACGGCTTCGTGGATATCCACGACACTCACAATCTGGGCTTCCGTGCACGGGTTTCGACCGACGACGATCTCAACCACAGAATCGAGGTCAACCTGGAGAAAAAAGCAATGGAATCCATAAAAGAGAGAAAATTAAATTCACGGAAAGATCTGGGCGAAGTCAGGAACGGGAGCTTCCAGCTGGAGTTCACGATCTCCGAAGACATGACTGTGAAATTTGGCGAAACAGAGGAGAGCTGGGAAGGGTTCCAGGACACAGTGAAAACCGTCTACCAGGCCGCCGTCAACCCGGTACTGAGCAGGAAAGTAAAAGCCACAATGTAGAAAAATTCTCAAGAATTTCCAGAAAATTTCTCCGGAACCGTAATCGATTTATTAGCGTGTCGGCAAACTTGACCTGTTGAGGGGATGAAAACAGAGGATTTCAGGGAGCTCAAGAAACTTGAGCGCCTCGTGGAAAAACTGGATCGTGACCTCGACTCAGTTATCGTCGAGGGCTACGACGACAGGAAAGCAATAAAGAAGCTCGGATTCACCGGCAAAATCTTTCTATCCGCCGAGAAAACAATTGAAGACCTTGTAGAGAACGTATCAAGAGGCTCGGAGAGGACAGCAGTTCTAACAGACTTTGACTCACATGGAAAAGAGCAGAACCGGAAAATAAGTCACGCACTCCAGGGAGAAGTCAAGAACTCGATAAGCTCCCGCAGAGAATTCGGAAAACAGCTCACCTCCTGCGGAAGACACGCAGTGGAAGACTTGCGACCTCTGTTCGAGGACAGAGATCAGAAATTCGTGGACGCGGCGTTAAGCAGGCTTTACACCTTCGAGTAAATCTTTTCCAGTTTGAATACTTTTTACAGAATCTAGTTAGACCGGAAGTTCCTGTGCTCCCTGTCGATCTTCGCCGCCATGATAAAATCATTTTCATGCAGTCCACCGAGCTCATGCGTCGTGATCTCTACTTCAACTTCGCCGTAAGAGAGTTTGATCTCAGGATGGTGTCCCTCTGAACCTGCTACATCAGCAATTTTATTCGTGAACTCGACCGCCTCCTCATAACTGGAGAACATGAAACTCCGTGAAAGACTCTCTTCTTCAACGATGCTCCAATCATTGTGGATCTGCGCACTGTAATGCGTCAGATCATTTCCCTGGAGCGGAGACTCGCCCTCATCCACAACCCGACACATCTTGTTCACCAGGTGAGTCATACAGAAAAATTAACTAAACCAGAATTAAACTTTACCGGTCGCTACTGGAACTGGCTCAGCGACGTCTGGTTCTTCTTCAACGCCTTCGCATTGTACCCAAGTTCTCTCTTGAGGTACGCCGCAAGCTCCTCATCAAACCCATGTTGCGTATACACCTCATCCGGGTCCACACACTGTACCAGTTCCACAAGCTCGTCGAAATCACAGTGATCAGATAAAACAAAAGTCTCATCGTAACCGCCTCTGTACTTGAAAGACTCCTGCGCCGCCCAGCCAGAAAAACCAGCTTTGAGTCCGCCGAACTTCTCCACATTCTTCTCCATCCAATCCGCCTGAGAACTTCTAGAAGGCGCGATCAAGATAGCATTCTCCTCGTCTAATTTTTTCTTGTTCTCGCCATAGGCCTCTGCAGAAAACTCCATATCGGAGGCTTCTTCAACCGCATCGTTCATCTTCTTAACCGCGCCATGCGCCAGAACCGGCCGCTCCGCCACTTCTTCAATAGTCTTCTGGATCTTCTGCGCCTTACCCAGCGAGAAACCAAACAGGTAAAGCGGCTGATCACGATTATCCGCGACAAAATCCTTTATCCTGTTTTCAATCTCCCGCTGATCAGGAAAAGTATACGCAGGAATCCCATAAGTCGACTCAACCACCAGAACATCCGCACTCTGCGGCTGGAAACCTTCCAGGTAAGCAGTATCCCGCATCGAGACGTCGCCGGTGTACATGTACTTTTTCTCCTCGCCGAACAGCGCTGCACTCGAACCCAAGATATGACCGGAAGGAATTAACTCGACATTATGATTTTCATGCCTCTGAACCTCTTCACCGGTCCGCGCCTCCGCCAGCCTCGCTGTCAACTCAGAACACACAACCCGGGAATCCGACTGATGCAGGTGAT